>Ga0302271_10001079_pt1 | contig 26707 bp, 21 predicted proteins | sample III_Bog_N1_1_FD_198767 | JGI IMG/M metagenome (GOLD analysis project Ga0302271, IMG submission 198767) | Peat permafrost microbial communities from Stordalen Mire near Abisko, Sweden - III_Bog_N1_1 | ecosystem: Environmental > Terrestrial > Soil > Wetlands > Peat | place: Sweden: Abisko... | reverse complement strand
ACCCAAAACAAAAAAAAATGATTGCTGAAGAAGCATTAAACGACTAATCCTAGAAAAAAAGAGAAACTTGGGAATCCTTAGATGGAATAAAACTTGAATAGTGGAAAAGATAAACTAAATGAACTTGAGCCTATTGACCTACTTTGCCTGAAATGAATGATTACTAAAAATGCTAGATATCCTAGTAAACCAAAGAGCAATGCAAATAGTGATCTGAGTGTCAAGAGAATAAGAGCTAACAATTGGAGTAAGAACAAAAAAGTTGTAGCAAAACTATCCCATATGAAAGAAGTTCTTCTTAAGTGAACTACGTTCATTTTGAGCAGAAGAGCAATCCTCTAAATACATAACTGAGCTAAAGAAATTAAGAAGAAGAAATGACAGAATAAGAAGCTAAAGAAAGCTCAAGCTCTTAACAAGCCTATAAAGCTATTCTCTTCAAGCTAAAGAATTAAAAAAATTACTAACAAAAATAAGAAAAGAGCCTCTAAAAGGTCGATGGCCAAGAAGAATCACTCAAACTCTTAGAAGAATCTTAGAAATAAGATAGATAGCAAAAAGCAATCATTTGACACCAAAAATAAAACGTCTTAAGTAATCCTGAATCAGGGTCTAATTTGTTTACCACTTAAAACTTCAGATAATATCATCAAACAAAATTCGCTGGCTCAAGAAGATCTCAAGCTTTCTTCTTTTCTTGATGAAACAAGGCTAAATTGCGACACCAGAAGCCTATCTCTAAGTTCTATTGAAGAGAAGAGCCTGTTGCTTAAAACTTTAGAGTAAATGGTTTCAGAAGGTCTCATCTTCGAAGTCGAGATAACAGAAATGATTGGAACTGTAGTTGCTCTAGACAACTCTTTTATCACCAAACAAATTCATAAGACTCAGATTCATATTGATATTAGAGAAATTCCAGCATCTTCTCATTGCCTGAATATTGCAGTGTAAAGCAAGCGGATATTGAAGCAATTGAAGGTTTAATTTATAGTGGGGCCGGTCGATTCGTATGCTACTTTTTATTGTCTAAATATAAAAAGTAGCATACGGATTGCACGACCCCCTTATAATTTACCGAGTTAATTCAGTTCATCCTAAGTCTCTCCAAGTTCAAAACCAAAACCTTAGTGATCATTTTATCATCGAAAACATCAATAAACGCATCTCATTTCTTTCTGAGATTTTTTTTTATCTCTCCCTATCTTTTTCAACCGCCCTCTTATCTTTTCAAACACTCCTTACAATGATTCTTAATATTCTTGATATGGAAATTTTCTATTATTCTTTTATGTTATTACTTTCATTTTCGATTTCGTTATTGCATTACAACACAATTCCCTTAAGATTCTTTAAATCTCGTTATCTTACAAGAAATGAATTAGACAAGCATGGAAGAAGTATGCTCAACAACCAATAACTGCAAAAGTAAAACAATACGATCATTAAAAGTAATAATTTTTTGTAACTAAATTCCCTTCTATTTAAAACCAATTATCTCACAACAACTGCACATACCCTTGAGCTTTCAAGAACACAAGTGCTTGCGCATCTGCTTTAATCATGCTGCCTTTGGTGTCAAACACAAAGAACCCGCTTGCATCTTTTAAATATCCAAGCTAGTCTCGTCTGCATCTCAGCTTCTTCTCACTTCGCAGCTCTAAAAACTCTACAATTTAACAAACAAATCATCTAATTACTATTCAAATTATAATAACAAAAGATAATTTATTTTTACTTGTGATTTAATCAACTAGTTTATACATACTGCTAAGTGCTTTAGCTGCTCGGAGTGTATCAGTATAAGCAGGTAACACACTTTTGTTGTTGCTGTTGTTATTTCGTTTGTCAATCGTTGAAGACGAAGACTACAAAGACAAATGATGGCTATCCTCTTACTCAGCATCTTCTTTTTTGATTTGATTCAGCAAAGAGCTCGTTTTGATATGGCTAGGTGGTAGATTCTAATACCCTATATGCTGCTATTATGCTATCTATTGATCATATTACTAGTTCATGTGACTGCTATCCTTTGAATATGCTGTTTCTTCAATTTATTCAGGTTCCAATGGTGGAATGATCTCGATTGAGTGATGCGTTAACGGTTCATCGATCATTCTACTATGATTACCTTTGTGCTGTTATTATTATTACTAATATCTATTCTATTCCATCCATTATCTTGAGTCGTCTGCATGATTAACATCACTACCTCCTTAGCAGATAACAAACTCTTTTTCATCTTCATCTGTGTCTTTTAGTAGTTTAAGTCTGTTCGCATTCTTCACAGTGCTATTACTTGAATTGCTTATTTCTTTTAGACAATCACTGTCAATTCCATCGCAATCTCCTTCTGATTCATTCCGCTCACTGACCAAATAGTTTTCCTCATGGAAATCTTCGAATTAGTCGAGTAGGGCTTCTAAGTTACTGTGATTACTGCTATTGTTATTGTGGTTATTATCATCTATTGGTTTATATTAGTCAACTCTCAATATTAGTTTGCGAACTTTACCCAAAATGATTGAATTAGTTCAGAAATTGAAAAAGAGCTTTGCTACGATATTCTGAAATCAAGTCTTTTATTTAATTTCTGGGTAGGAGTTTCTCTTGTGCCTACTTGCTTCAAAGAGAACAGAAAAAGCTTGCGGAACATGATTTAAATTAATTCTTTGGACTTAGCAATACCTTTAATGAGTTATTTATTTGTGGAGATGGGTAGGGACTAATACTGTTTGTTTTTATTCATACCTATTGTGTGTTTGAGTAATTCCGAAACACTCCCTCGCTATTTAATTTAAGATTACACAATTTAAGTAGCGGCAGTTTTTCGATTGTGGGATAGTTGTGTTCTTCTTTATTTTATAAAGCCTCGCTGTTCTAGCTCTATATCGTGTCTAATTCTACGGTAGAGTCTAATAAGTGTGGAATAATGAGAATATGAATTATTTTGATGATGAGGGATTAAAAGAGCGCAAACCATTTTTTTATGATAACAGTAACAGTTGTTTAATAAATCTTTTTTATTACCATTAATGTATTGCTGTTATTTACTAAACCATCCCATTCCATTTTGCTAAAATTAGTTCAAAATTTGGGAGAGGGAGGGTAAAGAAATTCAAAAACAACCTTAATTTACTCTTTTGAATATCATTTCCTCTTGATATTTAACTGAATTTCTGTCTTGAAATTCATTTGTTTTCAAATATTTCGAATCCCTCCAAAGCGGGCTTAATGTATTATTCTGTTGAGTTCTCATTTTTTTTTTTTTTCTACTCTTAAATTTAAGCTAAACTTATTTTCTTCTTGTTCTTGTTCTTTCTTCTAGAATAATTTCTTCCATTTTTAGTATCAAATATTGTTGGTAGTGCGCGGAAACTTTATTATTTAGTTTTGTTTTTATTTTTTATTGCCCATGAATAATACAAACAAAAATGTTGGAATCTTTTCTGTAAAATATCTGCCATTGCAGCTGTTATTGGTGAGTCATTATTAGCTTGGGAAATCTTTATTATTTGGCAGTAAATTTTAAATGATTCGATTTAGTGTCTGATAATAGTTGTAGCTTGATTGATCTCTTTAAATATCAGGAAGATTTCTGGGGTTGCAGAAAAAAATCAAAATCAAAAACAAAATCAAAAAATAATTTTTGGATCCATAACAAATGGCGGAATAAACAAGTCAAAAAATTGACTGTTCAACAAACACCTTTATCCAACGAATCCTACCAGATGAAAAAAAGAAGCTTGAGAATATTTAGATGGAAGACAGATTGGATCAATCAAATGATGGAAGTGATAGACGTTAACCTGGACCTGAAATAATTCAAATGAATGATGACTAATAGAGCTAGATATTCGAAGAGAGAAAAGAGGAAATACAATAGATGCATTAGAGTCAAAGAATTTTGAGCGAAACATTTTTTTTAGATCTAGAAAATTGGAGCAACATTATTTCAGATGAAAGAAATTTTGAGCAGAACGATGATCATATAAATAATTTATTATCCTAGCAAAAAATTATAAAAATATGACTGGATTGAAAAATAAGGAAGACGCAAGCTTCTAACAGTTCTATTAAGCTGTTATCTAAGAGCTAAAGACCTTACAAGAATAGCAAAAACAAATAGTATTAGAGCTGAAAACCATTAATTAGAGGTTAGATCAGTTAGAAGAAACTTAAAAATAAGATACATTATAAATCAAGGAAGCAATCGTAAGCATTCCTGAAACAGAATCTAATTTGTTTGCCCTGAAAATTTCCGATAAAATTGGCAACGCATTCAATGAACTCAAGAAGAAGGTCACAAGCTTCTTTCCTTACTTGATGAAAGAATAAGAAATATCGAAAATAGAAGCCGAACTCTAGGCTTTATTCGACGGGAGGTGTCTCTCATTTAACAATTTTGTGTAAATGATTCAAAAAGGTCTCATCTTCGAAATTAAGATAGATGACATGATTGGAACTGTAGTTGCTTTCGATCACTCCTTTATCATCAAGCAAACTTCTAAGACTGGAATAATAGTCTTTACAAAGAACTCTCCTTCTTTCCTCTTACCTTCATATTGCAGTGCCAAGCCAAAGCATATTGAAGCAATTGCACGTTTAAACGAAATTGCCACGTTAATTAAGTTTTATGCCAATTCATCTGAAGGATCTCAAAGTTCAAAGCTAATACCTGAGTGAGAGACCATATTATCATCGAAAACATCAATAAAGTGCATCACATTTCTTTCTTGATAGCTCTCTCTACAACCATCCCTATCTTTTTTCAACCACCCTCTTATCTCCTCGACGAGACTCCTTACAACGATTCAAAATATATTTTTCTTGATAATGCAAATATACTATTATTCTCTTTTATGTCATCTCGTTATTTCTCATAACAAGAACTAAACAAGCCTCTGGGAGAAGTATACTCCACAGCCAATAACTGAATTGTAGAACAAAAAACACTATCATTAGAGTAAAGGATTATTTTTAACTATAAATTCCCACTAGATAAAACTAGTTATCCTCACAGCAACTGCACATACCCTTGAGCTTGCAAGAACCCAAGTGCTTGTGCATCTGCTTTGATCATGCTGCCTTTGTTGTCAAACACAAAGAACCCGCTTGCATCTTTTAAATATCCAAGTTAGTCTCGCCTGCATCTCAGCTTCTTCTCACTCCGCAGTTCCAATAACTCTATAAAAGGTAAGTAAACATATCATTCAATAAATGCCATACGAAATATCAAAACAAAAGTTAATCTATTTTTACTTGTGATCTAATCAACTAGTTTATACATACTGCTAGGGGCTTTAGCTGCTCGGAGAGTGTCAGTATAAGCAGGTAACACACTTTTGTTGTTGCTGCTTCCTTTATCAATCGTTGAAGACGAAGATTACAAAGACAAATGATGGCTATCCTCTTACTCAGCATCTTCTTCTTTGATTTGATTCAGCAGCGAGCTCGTTTTGATATGACTAGGTGGTAGATTCTAATACCCTATATGCTGCTATTATGCTATCTATTGATCATATTACTAACTCATGTGACTGCTATCCTTTGAATATGCTGTTTCTTCAATTTATTCAGGTTCCAATGGTGGAATGATCTCGATTGAATGATGCGTTAACGGTTCATCGATCATTTTACTATTACTACCTTTGTGTTTCTGCTATTATTACTAATATCTATTCTATTCCATCCATCTTCTTTAGTCATCTGCATGACGATTAACTTCCCCACCTCCTTAACATATAACAAACTCATTTTCATCCTCATTTGCATCTTTTAGTAGTTTATGTCTCTTGGCATTCTTCACTGTGCTATTACTTGAATTGCTTATTTCTTTGAGACCATCACTGTCAATTCCATCGCAATCTCCTTCTGATTCATTCCGCTCACTGACTAAATAGTTTTCCTCATGAAAATCTTCGAATTAGTCGAGTAGGGCTTCTAAGTTACTGTGATTACTACTGTTGTTGGTGTGGTTATTATCATCTATTGGTTTGTATTAGTGTTTTGATGTAAATGACTACTTTTGATTATGGTCTCGTTTAGTGAATTCTTGAAGTTAGTTTAGCACTCTTAAAGATTTATCTTCTTCTTCAAATGCACTACCATTGAGACTACCTACGGGAGTGCCATAGATCGTCTCTTAGTCTTGAGATTATTGTTACTATTCTTCAGTGTGCAGCTAAATCAGATTGTATTAAGATAGGTTGGGTTTAAATGATTGCTAAGATGAGGAGTATCCTCCTGTTGGTTTAGAGTAAAGAACACCTGCAGGAAGAGGAGGAGTATGAGTATTGCCATTATTGAGTTTGTAAGACTCCAACGATTAGTTAGATGATTGTTTCGTGGATGCTGTTGTTGTTGATGGTTTATCAGGGAAAAGAACGAATTCCTTTGAGATATTTGATTTCTTCTGCGCTGAGGATGCAGCTGAATGTCTAGGAGAACTTGAAAACCTATCTTTACTAAAGCAATCTACTTCATTAAAGTTTATGGGATCACTTTCGCGATTAGGATTATGATTATTATATTCATTATTCACTCCTCCTAACCCAAGGAGACTTCCTGCATCTTTCCTAGTTTATCTTTAGTTATTGGTCTATTACTTCCCTGCATTTGGCATATTATTAGAATATTCATCATCAAATCGTTTTGGATTATGTAATTTATTCTCCAATGGATTCAAACAATCCGTACTAGCTCCTTCATCCCCACCATAAGACACCGCAAAGTATTCTCTGCTTTTTAAGCCATTCTCCGATGACTGCTTTGTCAAACTGTTCGGATTATTGCCAGCGAACTTATCATTTTCAGCTTTCTTATCTTTCATGATCCTATTAATCGGTGAAGATTCAGCTGAATTAGCAGGTTGCTATTGTTGTGAACTTGCTTTTTTGTTATTCTCCCCAAAGGTGATTCTATCCGAAGCAGAAGAGAGTTTAAATTAATATTGCTACTATGACTCATTCCCTTAGCTATTACTGCCTCTACTTCCTATGGACGATCTCTTAATTCTCACTGTAAGTTTATTTGACATGATCAACGCTTGTATTTTCTAATTTGCAAGTGTCGTAGCTGCTTCTAGCTTCCTTTCCAACAATCCTAGTTTCTGCTTCTTGTATTCGTCAATCTCATGCAGATTTCTCGCTATCTTCTGCAAGTTCATCTATGCATCTGTTAACTCTGCACTTTTATACTTAATCTAACCTTCACTGTGCAATTGCTGTTGGGTTTATTAAATCGATTCAACTTGTACACTGACTCTTTGGATCTGTTAAGACAACATGTGATTGTTCGTCTCAGCATCTCTTACAGCTTGGAATTAATCAGTTAAGCGCAGATACCAACTTTATAATGCTTTGAGATCTTAACGACAGCGAAGCACTCTCGTTTCTTAGTCGCTTAAACAATCCACTGCAGATTGCTTCTTGGATAGCTCTGATAGCCTATCAGATAGGTCGTTTAGTTATTCGTTGAGATGTATTTTAAGTTTAGAAAGATTAGCAGATATTTAGTTTGATTTAGTCTCTTTGATTTTAACTTCTCGTGCAAATTGATTCTAAGTGTCTTTGAGATCTTCAGAGAGTTCCTTAGCTCTGACAGCTACCAACTCACGGAGTTATGGGCCGACATCGATAGTCGACATCTATTAATACAAAATAAAGATAAAATATCAGCCAATTATTTGTTAATAACATCAACTCTTTAATTGCTCTCCTCTTCTCTTCTTCATGAATATCTCTACCTTATCTTATAGATTCGATCTGACAGCTGTGAGTTCCAGGTCTAATCTCGTTAATCTCGCTTGATTCTATCTTTCCCTGTCAGATACTACTTTCTAAATCATATGTTCCCCTCGTTTATCACTAATTCTTTCTTCAATTTGATTGCATCTCCCATGCATATTTTCAACTTGATACCTTATCTAAGCTTCCAACTCAAATTTCACCTAATCTAATCTAGCTTCTTCACCTTCATTTCGGTTGTTGTTATGCTATGTATTTCTTCTGAATTCCTAAACTTTTTACAATTCTTCCTCCATTCGCATTTTGGTATCGTCAACTGTTGCCTTGATGTTTCTAACTGCTTCATCGTGTTCTCGTTTTGATTCGCCTAGTCTTTTGTTGATTCTTTCCTTTGCGAGACGTGCAACTTCAAGTTCAATTCTCCTGTCAACTGTAGACTAGAAATACAGTCAAAAAATATTAAACTCTGTTATATTTTTCAAATTACAACTAATCTTACATTCTCAGCTGGGTCTTGATTCATGACGACAGCTTTCTAGATACTGGCTACTTCCCTAGTAACAATAAGAATAACCATTAAGATAATGAGAAATGTTGCAATGTTGTTTCCACCATTTTTAGAAAAAACAAACAGCAATTCAAGCCATTTTAAAACTTCCCTAAATCAAAATGAAATGCATACTTCTGATTGTCAATGATGTTGTTCTTGAGCACCTCAAAATACTCCCGAGCTGATCGCATCATCTCTGCTTTTAACTACTCTATCATAGGTTAATTATCTATTTGCACCGCCGGCTGCAAGTTGTTCTTTTTTGGAGAACTCACAGAACCAAGAAGAGAATGGTGCTTTTAATGACCTACTCCTCCTCCTACTCCTGCTGCTGCTGGTGCTTGCTAGTTAGTCGCCATCCAAAGTACTGGTTGCTGTTGCTGTACTTGTTAGTTACTCGTATTGTTGCTTTAATTCCAATTGTTAATGTTGTTCTCAACACCTATCCCTGACTATTATTAGCTTCTAACTGTTGCAAAGCTATCTGCGTCTCTATGCTGTTTGATATTACTTGTAGATTTTCCGAATTGCTTAAGATAAGGTGATTGCAAGGGTGATCTAATTGGCAATTAGTTGTTGTTAGCATTATTTTGCTGATTGTTTTCATTACTGTTACTGCTACTTGTTCTACTACTCTTTCCTGCTAGAATAATTTCATCAGAGCCTTCTAACAATTGCTGCTAGGGTTATACCCTATCTCTATTATTACGATCATTCTCTTTATTGTTGTTGTAGTTCCTAATCATGTTACTCTAGCCTTAATTATAATTATTAATGTTGCTAATTTCAATCCTACTATTGCTACTGCTCTTTGGTAGATGGCTAGAATTATCCTCAAGAGAATGAGCACGATATGAATCTTAATATCTTTATTGTCTCTCATTAGTTCGTTGATCTTTTGGAACAATATTAGGTGGAAGGAATATCGATGCAGCGCTTTGTGTGTGCTGATTCGTGAAAGTAGTCTGCGTGTGATCGACACATGTATGGAAGCTCTCTGCACTTCCTTAGTCAGTAATTGATTGAAGCTAGGGTTGACCGCGAGAGTTCGCGTTAACACCTGCCTTGGTGTTGTTGTTGAGTTGTTAAGATCCTCTAATACTTATGTTCCCTTTCTAGCCGAAGAAGGAACTAGTTGTTTGATTGTTGTTTTAAGCTATGCTAGCTGGACTTGCTTTTCTATTTTCTGCTGATGATTCAGTACCGAAAATAGGTTTTCTAGCTCGTTTACTGCTAGCTGTGCTGCTGCCTTCTCGATTGCTAGATGAACTTTACCCTCCTGCTACTGCTGGTTGTCTATTTCGATTGTAATGTTGCGTATGCTCAGATGAATCTGAGAGATCTCTTGGTCGCATTGGGTAGTCTTATTATGATGAAAACTGCAGCTACCCAAGCTGATATTGTTGAGGATTGAGGGATTTTTAAAGATATTATTATTATTATGATTATTTTTCCATTTGATCTTCTTCGGATTCTTCGTAGAAATAATCTTCATGAGTTGGCTATGGAATCTCGCTGAGCTCCAACTCTTCTATCCCTGACATGGTACCTTCTCTCGTATCTCGCCAACAGATTCAATGTAAATATCTGTGTAAGAATAAATTTTAGGGCAAAGTCTCTGTTTCTTTCGTTTTGATAGCTCCTCCTTGTTTTTAAAATCGCTTTTAGTTTCTCTCTTTCTCCCCAAGTTTCAAACTCAACTGATCAAATTATGTATGTAATGGACTCTTCCCCTCAAAAAAAAGCATAAAGAGGATCAAACACACTCACACATAGAAAATGATCTTCTTTTGACAAAATCTATCATTTTTACTTAATTTATTAAAAGGCAATACACTTTCAAAGAATAAAGGGGATTTTTTATTGTTGCTGCTGCTCTCCTTGCTATTCAGGACACCCTGAAATTTAGTTATAAGGGAGATTATGGTATCCTCAAAGTATTCCCTTTAAGTTCATTGTGTCTTTAAATAATTTATTTCTTGAGTTTTTCTCTATTGTGAAAGTAAAATATGTTTCTGTTTCAGCACGTTTTTCAACAATTAAAATGATCTTTTGAATCAAGTCCAGCGAATTGTCTTGTTTTAAATTGCAGAAATAATACTATTAATAGCATCTTTCGTAATGCTACTCTTTTTTTGTAAAGATTGGGTTTGAGGTTAGACAAAAATGTATTCTAAGTTTGCTGTTTGATTCTATCCTTAGTTTTTGGTATTTGAGTCTCCAATCGCATCAAAAATCTGAATGAACGAATCTTTTTTGGAGGGATTCAAGATTAGCCTTTTGGCTTTATCCTCCCAATGGCTTAAAATAAACGATTATTCTCACTTTTTTGACATATTTTGTTCTCTCAATTTATGAAAATTTTCGATAATTTATTTCTCCAGAATTGTTCGTTTTAATCGAAGTAATCATCACTTTAAAGAGCTGAATTAAATAAAATAGAAAGGTCTTTAGCGAAACCTTCTAAACATCTAAAACAAATTGAATAATATAAAATTTAGATTGTATTATTCGATAAATGAGCAGAATATCTCCAGAAAATATCAGCTTTTTTTAATTATTCTAGATCTTGTAGAATTGATAATCAAACTATTTTTTGTTAGAGTAAGAAAGCAGGTTTGGCAAGACATTAGTAACAAAAAACGATATTTGAAGCACGTCATTAGAAACACAACATTCATCTATTTTAATTCCTTTTATCAGATTGAATAATTTCTTCCTTCTGCTTGTTCATTTCATTTTAGAGGGGAGAGGAAAATTCTTATGAAATCTATTCAAGCCTAACTATGTTTAGATGACACATAGACTACCAAACCAAGAATAAATCTTCGTCGCTATGTCAATTTAGTACTAAATTTATTTTTTATTGTGAACTTTCCCCTTTCAAAGCTGTAAACTTTTTAGGAAAATGAAGGTAAGAAAAGAATCACACAGCTCCTGAATAATTATTTACTGAATTAATTTCTTCTTTTCTTTTTCTTTTGGAAAAGTATCCTAATATATCTTTGGAGTCAATTGACTCATTAATCAACGAAACGATAGTCAATAAGATTCCCCTCTTTTAAGAATCGCTTTTCCGTTAAAAAATGAATTATACAATTTTCTAATAAAAGAATCCGAAATTGTTGGTTTGAAAAACAAAATCCCTAGTATAATCAAGTAGCTCTTTCAAAAAATAAGTAAAATCATAATCAAGCATGCTTTATTTTATAAACTCCACCAATTTTATGATTTGGAGATGCTGATTGCAAAGTAGGTATTGAAACTGGATTGGAATTATCTGAATGAGTCAGTAGATGAAATAAATTCTGTGTAAGTACCTTAGTGAAAGGAACTAACAGTAATTATCCCTCGATTTGTAGGAGGAGGGGGAAGCATATTTAGATAAACAGAGTGAGAAAATAAATTTTTAAAGCAAAAAAAAAAATTAATCATTGAGATTTTTAACTCTCCCAGTGCTGTTCCTGTTTGCTTAAATCTAAGTGCGGTAGGTTGTTCAAAGTCTAGAGGTAAAGGCAAGACAGGCTGCTGATAGAGAATCAATAGTGGTTGCTGCTTGCAGATAAACAAAGAAATGGATTAAATATTTGGAAGAAGCACTAAATTCTTCAACAAGGACAGAAGGTTTGAGGCGTTTCAGGAGATAGACAAGCATCATGAGAAGCATCAGTAGCTTGCACATACAAATACCTCGATGAATATGTTAACGGAGTTTCCAACAAATTTCATCAGCACATCTAGATACTCGCTGATATCGTTCTTTCCGATGAGTTTGCTTCTGTAATTTAAGCGATATGCAAACATATATTTCTTAGTCACAGCTATCTTGCAGTGTATTCCAGCTATCTCTCCTCTAAGTGCGTACGTCGCAGTTGCACCATTGATCTTCGTGCTCGCTGTTTCCATGACTAGAGAAGGTTTCGAAGACTACGCAAGACATAAAAGTGATAGAGAACAAAATTATCAAGCGAAAGCTAAACGAATCACGTTCGACAGATCAGAACAAGAAATAGCTTGGGCAGATATTAGAGTTGGTGATATTTTAAAAGTATCCTAGGATGATTGTTTTCCAGCGGATTTACTCGTTCTTGGCAGTAATCTCGAAGGTGTGTGCTACATTGAAACAGGTGCACTTGATGGCGAGAAGAATCTCAAACCAAAATCAGCACTGACAGAAACTGCAGAGTATTTTTCGACAGTTGAAGTAGATAATATTGTCTAAATTTAAGATAAAAAAACGTTTCGGAATCGATCTACTGATTTTAAACTTCAAATATCTGGTAAAAGTCCTGATATGGATCCAAATAGTTTTACTGGAAGCATCGGGTTCAATATGAATGACAGTGGTGTCCCTTTGAAAGCCATCCCAGCGGACTAAAATTAATTTGTACCCCGAGGGGCATTTTTAAGAAACACAGAGACAATCTATGCAGTTGTTGTCTACACAGGAATGGACACAAAAATCATGAGAAATGCAGAAGAAGGTAAGCCGAAATCAAGTGACATGGAGAACACAATGAACTCGTTTATATTGTGCATTCTCGGATTTCAGCTAACGTGTGCATTCATCATGAGTTGCTGCTCGTTTTATTGGATGGACCGAAACAGAACAAGAGATTTATATCCATATCTCTATCTGGACAAGGATTCTATGTCAACTTCAGGATAATCTGCATTAGTTTATTTCTCATACTTCATTCTCTTCAACACGATGATCCCAATTTCCTTGATTGTCTCTCTCGAAATGGTAAAAATCCTCTAGGCATATTTTATCTCCAACGACAAAGGTATCATAAATGAATAGAAATCATTGTATTTTTTAATTTTTTACAACATTTTAACGAATTAGTTTGGAATGAGCGGGGGGTAATTAAAATAGTTTACAATTAAGTTGGGTTGTGAAATGAACCAATAGAAAAGCAAGTTAATTTGAAATAGGTGTTTTATTTCCCCCCCCCCCCCCCCCCCCCCCATAGATTGAATCAGAAATTATTGGAATTACAAAATTAAATCCAAAAAATGAAATGAAAAAAGCACCTTCATTAATTTAAATGTATACTTATGGCTATTTTTTTTGAAATTTAAAAAAGAAATGTATTCTGAACACAACGATAAAATGCCTAAGGTTATGACCTCAACGATCAATGAAGAACTAGGATAAGTTGAATATATCTTCTCGGATAAAACAGGCACACTCACACAGAATCAGATGCAGTTCAAAATGGCTATCATTGGGGACACTCTTTATGGGGAGAAAGCAGCAAACAGCAAGCCAGCGAATACTAATAATGCTGTTCACCACCCTTAAAAGAAACAAAAGCACTCTTTATCTGAATTCGTTTTCCAAGATGATATTCTATCTTAAGTTCTATCGAAATAAGCCCACAAAGATGACAACCCTTAGATCGGTCTGACTCTTAAGTCACAAGATGGTAATAATCAACATAAGAAATGCAATATTTATTTAACAAATCACAAATATCTTAATTTTTCCTAAATATTCTTGAATAATTTTAGGCAAGGCAAGTTATTCTCTTCCTACTCAGCTTGATTTGATCAAGGAATACTTCTAGGTCCTTGGATTTACACATGAATGTATTGTCGAAAAAAACAAAGATCCAGAAGATAAAACATTATATTATCAAGGTCCATCTCCAGATGAAATCACTTTAGTCGACGCTGCTTACCATATGGGATTCGCATTTATTGGGAAAACTAGCAATAAGCTGTAAATGAGTGTTACTACTGATGGAAAACAGTAAGTCCCTAAGGAAGTAACAAAAATAAATGTATTTGAGTTCTCCAGTGCGAGAAAGAGAAATACTCTTATTCTCGAAGATAATGGAGTCTACAAGATGTTCGTTAAGGGTGCTGATAACGTCATCAAAGAGCGCTTAGACTTGAAAATAGCCCAGCCATACTTAGAAAACGCTGATAAAAAATTGACTGAATTTTCAATTGTAGGACTTCGTACTTTGCTGATCGGTATGAAAATCATGTCTAAAGATGAAGTTGACAGATTCACTAGTTAGTACAATGATTTATCCAACTCACCAAATCGCAAGGAGGACTTGGGTAAAGACTCGAATGAGAAATACATCAAATCAAAAAAGAAAATGAAGATAATAAAAAATAATTAATTTTGATATTTTCCTTTTCCTTCAAGAAAAACTTGCTGATGAAGTTGAAAGAGGGTTCTTTTTACTTGGAGCTACAGCAGTAGAAGACAAACTCTAAGACGATGTGCCTGAAACAATCCATGATTTGATACGAGCTAGTAACACATTTTGCTAACATTTTTTGGTGAAGTTATTTCTCTTCTTCTTGTCCACATTTGTTATTTTGATCTTTGTTTTTGTTTTCCCTTTTCAACTAGATATCAAAGTATGGATGTTGACTGGTGATAAATTAGAAACTGCTGAGAATATTGCCAAGAGTTGCAAGTTAATCTTAGCTGATTTCGAATTACTAGTCATGTCGGATAAAAACCCCAAAGTTATCAGAAAAATGATGACGGAAGTTCTCTGGAGAAGATTCAAGTAATTAAAGGAAAACAAGATCAGAAAGTGCTTCTTAGTTGAAGGAGATTGCTTAAAAGTCATTTTCGCTGATGGAAATGAAGACATCAAAAAGAAGTTTGTCTAAATCACCAAGGAATGCGAAAGTGTTGTCTGCTGCAGAGTATCACCTGTTTAAAAAGCATAAGTTGTCAGATCAATTAGGGAAGGACTCAATAAGATTACACTAGCAATAGGAGATGGAGCTAATGATGTTAACATGATTCAAGCTGCTCATATTGGTAAAAAAAAATATTTTTCATCTTAAACATGGATTTTTGAATAATGTTATTGACTTGTAGGATGTGGAATCTACGGAAACGAGGGAATGAGAGCAGTTCAGAGTAGTGATTTTGCTTTCGGGTAATTCAAGTGCCTTTGGAGACTCTTATTTGTCCATGGAAGATGGTCATACATCAGAATCTCAGAAATGATCGTTTATTTCTTCTACAAGAATATGTAACTTCAAATAGAAACTAACAAAATACATAAAAATTAATTATTTTTTTTCTCTTAGGCTTTTCACTATCCCTCAGTTGTTTTTCGCATTTTTCTCTGGTTTCTCTGCATAGAGCATCTTCGATGACTATTACATTTCCTTATACAACCTGATTTTCACTGCATTGCCACTTGTTATTCGAGCTATCTTCGACTAAGATGTGAATTATCTGTATCTCTAAGTCAACAAAAAGGTGATGGCTTAATCCGATGGAATCGAGATACATCGCATCAATAAACTTATCAGCAAGCGAAAGCAATACATCCGAGATAGGCTACCAAATCTATACTATATCGGTCAAAAGCATTAGCTGTTTTCAACGAACATTTTCTTGGAGTGGATAGTTCAAGGATTCCTTCATGGATTGATTATCTTCTTCATCAGCTTCTGGACAGTGGGAGATCACATCTACGAGAATGATGGGTATACTTCGGATCAATGGTCATTCTCCTTGATCATCTACACGTCTGTGGTGCTCGTAAGATATCATACAAAAGAGAATTTTAAAAATTGAGATTTATTATGATTGTTTTTGATTAGATTGCTGACATAAAACTCGCTATTAACACCAAATATTGGACATTGATTAATTACGTTGCATTCTACGCAACTAGTATCGGGTTGTACTTCGCAGCATTCTTCATCACAGGGTAGCTCACATCCAGCAATGTCTACGAGACTCCAAATTATCTTGTGTAGACTCCTCACTTTTACTTAGTGATATTCTTCGTTGTGGGTGCTATTTTCGCAGTGGATCTCGCTGTGTACAATGGCAAATCCTTATTCGAAAACAAAACGAAAGAAAAAGCACTCAGGAAACTAATGAAATCGCAACCTCACAAGAATCAAGATAAAAACAAATGGGTGCTGGAGGGAAGTGCAATTGAATTAGAGAGCAATCTAGCTAGTTTCATGGATAAATAACTGGCTGACGAAAGTTCAATCATGCTGAACTCATTCCATCAACATGGTAGCCCTCCAGTTCAAGCCAACAATAATAATCCCCCAGCTGAACCACAGCACATCAAAACCAAATCGAAGAATCAAAATAGCGCAACAGCGATAGAATTCGCAGAGAAACCAAGAACAACTGAGCAGATTAAAATCTACTAGATGAGCAACAACGCGAACAACAAGGATGCAATCATGCAAGAAGAATAGTCGAGACCAGAAGGAGGAAGAAATCCATAGGCAATAAACGGCAAAAGTTAAGACAGTAAAGGTACGGAGGTTAATTTTCTAGCAACAATTGAAGAGGGTAGAGATTCTGGGGCTAAAAATCCGCAGGATGATGGTGGCGAACTTGCGGTTGAGGGGCACTATGTTCCGAGCCCCTCGCCGCGAGGGAGCGTGCTTATGGGAGTGGAACCAACTGAAAACACATATGAACCAATTTTATTAATCACGTTTAGTGATGAGGAAGATTATAATTAAGGCAGTAAAGATGCCGCATTTTCTTCTACTTCTTGGCCTTCTCATCCCCTGAAACCTATTTCTCCTCGCACTATAAAAATAGCTGAAGACAAATAATCATAGAACAGAGATGGAGTTATCAGGATAAACCAGCAGAAACGCCATTCAAAGAAAGACGACATCGAGAACTAGTGAAGAACCTTGTAGACACCCATCATGTGAGACAAGTATCTATCGTAAGTTATTTATTTAAATAAAATATTTGTACAACAAGTCTTCTTTGCACTTTTATGGTTTGGTTTTTTTTTCTCGAGTCGTAAGACCTAACTTCAAAACGACTAACTAAGGCAATTTGGTTGAGCACGAGACTATGGCTATTCAAAAGAGATACATGATGATACAATAAGCTCTCAGGTACTAAAATTATCCCCCCCTCCAGAGATTGACATTCTCCATATCTTTAAAATATCTTTTCCTCTTTTCTTCTTCTTAAAAGATCTTTATCCTTTGTATTTGTCTCTCTTCAACAAATACCCAAACATTAAAACAGCAACGAAAAGGCTCATTATCTTAGACTTTTTGTCTTCTACATTTATTACTAGGAGCATAAAATTAAAAAAAACACAAATAAAATTTGAAATAATCATTTTCCATTCATTTTTTCATCTTTTTTTATTCTCACTCAAGCAAACAATATTTCCTTCAATAACTTTTATGGAATATTTGTTTTACATTCATTTTTACTTTTCCGATGATCTTTTATGGGATTATTATTATAATACTTATTAAAAGTGAACTTTTGGTTTATTATTATAATTATTCTGACTTCTGGGAGTTAAACACAGTAAAGAGTTTCTTAACGAATAGTTATTTTTAATTAAAGGCTTATTTCAAACGGAAACTAACCAAAACAAAAAATAATCATAAACGGCTAGATAAGAGTCTATTTATATTACAACACCTCAACCAACAAATCTCCTTTAAACGCTGATATTCTCCTGACCAGACAAAAAATGGAGAAGATCTAAGAGGAGAAATCAAGAGATTTTCCATTCTCTGCTTTGAAAATGCCCAGACAAAGAGATTCTTCATGTTCCTCCTCAAGCGATGAAGAAGGAAATGCTGAAGGATTCTGTGAAGATCTTTCTTCATCAGATGAGGAAGAATCATTCTTATCTAAGTTCCTTAGCAACACTCATAATGAGATTGCTTTTTCTATCCCAAGTGAATCTCACAAATAAACCAAAAACAATCATAAAATAATATTAATTCCTCATTTGTTTCCTTGTTTTCAATCGAATTTCAATCTGTTTGTTTTAACATTTATCCAGATGTTGAAGAACGAGGAAGACAAAAGAACAAAATCGACCCTCGCCTTCCAGAAATCGACAAAACTTATTCGCTTCTACCAGATATGGCAACAGGGTTTTATATTTATTATCTTCAATTAAATATGCATTTTCCCTCTCTTTAACTTCTTCTTTTTTATTCTTTTTGCTTTTTCCCTAGTTGGAGGCCCAAGATCCTTAGTGAATCAATTCCATCTCCTATTCCCCTTTATTTTGATGATAAAAATCTCAATTCTATCATAACTAGAGTTCTCAATCATAATAAATACCCTGTGGTGTATCTTCACAAGCAGGCAAAGACAAGTTTTGATTTGCATAGAGTGTTCTCCAGTGCTAAGGATGGAGATAGCAATTCTTGCTATTCCTTCCGTTTTTCTAAGATCCTCTTCGATGAATCGATCTTGAAATAATTCCGTATTTAAATTACTGAAGGCTCAAACTCAAGTAATTCTTCAAAAGAACTTATCTCAAGGTCGTTTTCAGGCATGAATCCAGAGTTTGTTCTTAGTGTCTAGAAGAAAATCTCAACTGCTGCATCAAATTCCTCTCCAACTTTGCAATTCGATGATTCGTTTGAAGGTGGGAATCTAGAGGCTGTCATAAAATTGTCTGAATTTGAGTATGACCTATATTTACGTCCAGATACAAATACTAAAGGGAAACAGCAGTGGTTCTCCTTCAAAGCGACAAGTGTAATAAAAAATCAAGCAGTGAGGTTCTGTCTGTGTAACCTCTCAAGTTCCAAGTCACTTTATCAAAGGGTAATTAATTACTGTTAAAAACAGAAATATTTCTATTTCAGGAATTTTATCTGAAAAATAAAATAATTTTGTACTTATTTGATCAATAGGGATTGAAACCTTACATCTTAACTAAAAGAGACAGTGAATGGTAATAATCTGGAGATTGTGTGTATTACTCGAAAAGGAAGAACATTCGCTATGACCTGATTATCAATTCAAAGTAATCAATTTAATTTATCTCGCTAAAAGCAAACAAAAAACCTTTTTCATTCAAACAACAGCGCTAGCAGGAAGTGCTACTACGAGCTAACATTTGACTATACATTTTCATCAGAAAGCGAGCAAGTTTGGTTTTGCTCAGAACCTAGTTACTCTTATTCTCAGCTTAACTGTTTCCTCCAATCCAAAGAGTTAGTTGATTAAATGGCTCAAACACATCAACTCAAATAAATCAAACTCTGCAAATCCTTAGGAGGGTTACAAGTTCCTCAGCTAAATATCACTGACTACTCCTCGGTGGAAATACCTTTGCACGAACGACCCACGATCATTGTATGTGCTAGGATCGCACCTTCGCATTCTATCACTTCTTATGTCTCACAAGTACACAAATTATTATTTAAAATTCGAGATTTTTACCTACATATTTCATGAAAAGAATTGAAATTACCGTAAATTTGTTAAATCTTAAAATACCTTTAAATTGTGTATTTTTTGTAATAATAGGCCTTGATAGAATATCTTCTAAGTGAAGATCCATATGTCGCTGAAATGCGTAAGAAAGTCATTGTCCGTGTCATCCCTATGCTGAATGTGGATGGAGTCATTGCGGGGAATTCAGTCACGTCATTTGCTGGTAAGTTTTAATTATTACCATGTACTTCTTACTGAATTGACAATTCTAAATTCTATTTGCATTACTTTTAATAATTCTTGTAGGCGTTGATCTCGGGTTGTAAATGAGCTGTGCTGAAAGAGACATTACCCCAGAAACATATCATTTAAGGAGAGTTGTTAGAAAAGATAATAGTAATAACAAGTTGCTTGGATTTATTGAGTTAAAAGTCTCCTAGAAACGCAAGAATTGCTTCATGACTGGGCCATACTTCTCTAAAAATGAACTCAACTACTATCGACAACGATTATTGCCTTTCTTTCTCTCACAACGATCGTCTATTTTAAGATACAAGGTAAAAAACATTCAAAACTCATTTAATTTATGAAAAATATTCTGTCTTTTGGTAGTCTTGCAAATTCACAAACACATCTGAGAAGCATGAGACTGCTTCTAGCATCTTACACAAGTAATTTGGTGTGTTGAATGCACTGTCCTTGGAGATTTCAGAAGGACTTAAAGATCCCAGCAAGGAATTCTCCAAAAAACCAGAATTATTAGGAATGGATGATTTTAGGAAATTCGGGAGAGATCTTGCATTGGCTTTGGTAGATTTCAGTGAGGAATGTGAGAGGCTACAAGTAGTCAAAGATAACATAGAGAAACTAAAGCAAAGATGTAAAAACTAATATGAAAATAAGGAATTAGCAATTTATAAAAATAAAATTATGAGATTTCTAAAGTTGATTGTTGTTTGTAATTGGGGATGCTTTGTTTGGATTAGTAAGCGAGATTGAGAACAAAGGATAACTCCTGCGCTTTATGCCTCACATCATGGGTAGAGGAAAGCCAATATTAGGAAAAGCTAATGGAGATCTATCCCAAACCAAGATGATTTCAGAGAAAACTAAAGAAGAGATTTATTTAGATTCCATTAAGGCAACTTTCAAAGTCAGCAACTTTAAACACAAATTAGCAAAGACACTTCTTTGTTTTTTCTAGCTTTATTATTTGAGTTTAATAATATCTCTATTTTCTTTATTCTTGAACAGGGAATCAAAGAGAAATAATTTGGGAAGAAGAAACCAGAAAATGATTCTGATAAATTCTCTGAAGAATCAGCTGGTTCTGATAACGATGTTTACCAAGTAAATAATCAATGATCACTGCTAATCAATTCAGTTTGTTTAATCTAAATTTTGGTCTTTTTGATTTTGTTTAGGACGACTAAAAGATCTAAATTGTTGAAGGAATTCGTAAATGTTTAGTCAGTTTCAAGGACTAATTCATTAAAACGCAACAAGCTTAAGCATCTTCCCTTGCAGCGCTTCCAAAATAGCTAGTAATTGTCCTCAGCTAACCGATGGATAACACTGATAAATCAACTAAAAAGAAAAAATCGAAAAAAGATTCTAATTATTCCAAGAATCTACCAATCAAGTTATGCAAGTTATTCAAAAGCAAGTTCTACTTCGCTGAGGATGCACCGTTAGTATTGCTACTTGAAGAGCTACTTGGAAGAAGAGATCCAAAAGATGCTTAGAGAAATGCTACAAAAGCGATAAATTCATTCATCAAGAAATATGAAAGAGAAGAAGAAGCTAGAAACTTAGATATTGTTAATAAATCAATTGTACAATAAGTAGCATTGCCTTAGATAGAATAGCCATAGCTAAATTGTGGTTCGGCTGTGATTATTGTCCCCCCTGCGGTTAATAATAATAATGTAGAAATTATAAGATAATCAACTGAAATGATTGAAAAAACTTATAATTTACCAGAAAAACCAAGACTAAGAAGTATCTCATAAGTTGCTGACTCAACTTCCTCGAATAGCAGTCATATCAAAGGGAGAACTCCATTGAAGTTAAGCGTTGTATCTTAAAAAGGATTTGCAGCTGAGAGCTCCGATAACAACAGCAAGATTTTGAATAGTTCAGAGAAAAGTAAAATAGGAAATGTCAGCAATTTCCTGAATTAGGACACCAGCAGCAATACCAAGAAACCAAGTGAATCTGTTAGTATTAAAGCTGATCCTCCTGGGAATGCTTCATATTTGAATAGCAAAAATAATTATTTAAGAAACTCTTGCAATGACAGTGTTCTAAGCTAGAAGAGCTAGCAGAGTTGCAGAGACGAAGAAGAATCATAAAAAGAGAAAGAGTAGGTGCAAATCAACAATAAAAGCAAGATAAATAGATGGGAAGATGAAAATACCAATAACAACAAAGATAATTTCATATCTAGTAACAACTTCCCACCAGCTAACAGAAGACCACTCACTGACAAGAACCACAGAGAATCCTCTCATACACCAAGAGCCAACAACTCAAAGGATAAAAACAAGAATGATTGTTCTTACAACAGTAAAACTAGTGATGTTAAGAAAAATATCATCGGAAATGATATTAAAACAGAGAATAGCATTGCTGGCAATCAATCGAAAGAAAACTACAATGGCAATAGCACTACTGGCTCACCGACGAATCCATTTATTAATCAATTCTCGTTCCTTAATAATTCTAATCTCCACAACATCAATGCAAATCTCAATAAGACTGTCAATAATGCAATAGGAAATAACAATGAGAAATCAAGAAGATTCAGTAGCATCAGTAAAGAAACTGGAAATTATGATATTTTCTAAAAAGCGACTGAAAAAAGAATCCGAAGAGGGACATTGCATCCATTGAGATAATACTCTTTACATTAAAAAGATCTGTAGAATCAATAGAACATCACTAACGAGAACAATAATGTGAATAAATCAAGGCAACATAGTGTATCTTCTAGTTTGAATCAGGGAACAAGTCAAATGAGTCACAATAAAAGCTACGAAATCGAGAATATCTAAGTTGGTTTGAGTAACAATTAGCTGAATGGTTTTGAGTAGCATTATAATAACGCTAATAGCAATGTACTTAAGTAATACTAAGCGTTCTAGGTTAAATCAAATAGGATCAAATTCAACGGAAGTAGTAACAACAGCACTACGAATCAAGGTGCTAGTGGAATGTTAGCACTCAAATGATGATCTTCTCATCTTATTAGCTTTCTCCAGCCAGAATTAGACCTGAGATTAATAATTTTTGCCTTCAACAAAAAAATCTTTCATTCTTTAAATACATATCACAACTTATTTCCCTTATGTAAATGAAGCAATTTGCAATAGAATATTGCTATTTTATTATTATTTTTCGGGCAGAAAGAATGCTCAACAATGCAATAATATAAATAGAGCATAATTAATACTAAACAATCCTTAAATATTTCCACAAAATATCAGCTCTTGTTTATTCTTCTTCTTCTTCAAATTCCATTCATTTATAGACAACTTTCCCGAGTTCTGACAGAATCCTTCGTAACTCCACAATAACTTACCCAATTCCGACTCCATGCTTAGCACTGATTTCAAATACTTTCTTGCCAGTTTTCTCTTCGAACTCTTTAACTCTTGACTCGCTGTCTTTTTGAATATCACATTTGTTCGCTACAATGATGTAAGGTTTCTCCATGAAATCCTTTCTATATTAAACTAGCTCGTTCTTGAGAATCTCAAATGTCTAAAATGGATCTGCGTTATCAGGTCCACTTATATCAATCATGAATATCAATACATGAGTTCGCTCAATGTGTCGCAAGAACTCTAATCCAAGTCCTTTGTTCTGATAAGAGAATTCAATGATTCCAGGGATGTCAGCAACTGTGAACGAACTATTATCGATGAATTTAATTTTTCCGATCAAAGGAGTTAACGTTGTGAATGGGTAATTAGCGATTTTAGGTAATCCTCGACTGATACTTGCTAGAAATGTTGATTTTCCTGCATTTGGAAACCCAACGAGACCACAATCAGCAATGCTTTTAAGTTCTAAGTAGATTTCTTTTGCCTTTTGTGGGAATGTGACAAAACAAAAACCTATTAGAATTGTTTCATTTTTGTTAATTGAACATCTGTACTTACTTATCCAGGCTGTGCTTTCTCAGATGTAGTAATGGATCTAAAATTCTAATTACCTCTTCCTCCTTTTCCACCTTTTGCTATCAATATCTCTTTATTTTCTTCATCTAAATCACTCAGAAATTTCTTGTTATATTAGACTTTCCTTATCCCTGCTGGATTTACACTTTACGTCTCATTTAAGATCTCATAAACTAATGTGCCTACTGGAACACTTACATGCAAATCACCTCCATCTTTACCAAAGCATCCCTTACCACCTCCAGCTCTACCATTGTTGCCAACAACTCCCTTGCTCTTGAACATATGTAAATCAGTGAAATGCTATGATGCTTTTAGATAAATATCTCCTCCTTTTCCACCGTCTCCTCCATCAGGTGCTCCAGTTAGAACATTCCTATCTCTAAAGAAACTTACACATCCATTCCCTCCATCACCTGCTCTGAACTTAACCTTCACTTAATCGACGAATAATCTTTCCCGAAAATTCGTGTAGTTGTCCATCACACTGGAAGTTATCTTCTCGTCAATCTTGGAGAATGTCCTGATCAATCTTCGAGCAAGCATATCTAATAACTAAGTTTTGTGGATTTTTAACTAGAAGAATCTATAAAAAAAGTAAGATATGAGTGCTTTGGTGTTGCTTTATTTGCCTTTTTCTACTAATTTATTAAGTTCTATTTTGAATGAGAGATGGGTAGGACAACGAAAAAAGAAAGATTAAAATTAACTATTAAGACAACATAATAGCATCTTTTTAGTTTTTTTTCTCACTGCAATCAATGAATACAATCGTTATTCAAGGAAATCAAATCATTTTGCTATCACACATAATGTGGTTAACATACATAAAATATCCATTTTAATTTTCCCCATCAGTGTTTTCTCTTTTTGTGTCCTTGAATCGAGACAATCTGCTTCAAGGAGAAATCTACATCTTGGAGATCTTCTGGATCGATGCCTCTCATTTACTTCTTATATTCTTACAAACTGATTTTACCCATTTTAAGTTTCTTCGCGAGATTCAATTCCTTTGAGAAATCATCTTGCTCATCCTCCTGCACTTCTCTCTTTTGTTTTCTGCGGACTTATCTCGTGTTCTTTTCTTTATCTCTCTTCTCTTTGATTTATTATTCCTTCTCAGCTTTTTCCTCCCTGTCAGCACCTAAAAATAACAACCGATTTTGTTTAAATCAATCAATGTTATGGTATAAATGTTATATTACGTATTTATGTTCTGGCTTCTTTTTTGAGAGCAAACTATGACCCTTAATTCTTATCAGTGAAAGGGATTGAATCAGGATCTACATCGCTTTGGATAAAGTTCTTGAGATGCTTTCCAAGAACTTCTTTGATACGAGGAATACGTAGAAGAAAGAATGAACGAGCCACCCAACCGATGTCAAGATTCTTAAACTCGAAGATGTACTTTAACTAATCGATCAAAATTAAAAATAAATATTTGTTTCGATTCACTACAACTTCTTGTTCTTTTTGTTGTTGTATTTACATCATGCTCCATGTATGATCGAATGTAGGAAATGAAAGCCATTTTGGATTTCTCAATGTTATACCTATCAGTGATCATAATTCCTTTGATCTCTTCTTCGAACTCACTAGGATCACACTTAATGCCTTCTTCATTTTGATATTCATTGATACTTACCTAGAGTTAGAGAATATATATATAGATAAGAACGAGAGATTGAGGTTAAGATTCAAAAAAGATGAGTTAGTGAATTCAGAAATATTAAAAGTACATTTTTAATTTTGAGAAACTCAATAAAAGCATCTTCGTGCTTCTCAATAAGAATCAGAGCCTATGAAGAAAAACAAATTAAAGAGGCTCACTCCAACAATTTCAGCAGATTTGTTAACTCTTCTAACCCAATTACCTTTCCTGATTTTCCTTTTCTTGCAGTTCTACCAATACGATGGATGTAGAAACTTGGATCCTTTTAGAAAATTATGAGAAAAAAAGGTATCATTGCTTTGTCAACTAAAAGAGCAATAAATAGATAAGAACAAGAATATCTGTTACTTGTGGTGGATCAACTTAAATAATATGATGAACATCTTGAAAATCGATTCCTCTTGCTACAACATCAGTACAGATCAACACTCCTAGCTAACTCTTAGCAAACTATTCTATGATTTTGTTTCTCTTAGTTTATTTCATTTAACCATGAACTGCAGTAAACGTAATCTTGTTGAGAAGAGGAAGACTTTTGAAGATTTTTATATAGAAATCTACACTCGCGCAGGTATTCAAAAAGAGAATGATTTTCTGATCGGGATATTTCAAGATAAAGTTAAGAGTAAATGCTATTTTCTCAAATCGGTTATCAAACATCACGTAGGAATTCTCTAAAGTTGCAGGCACTACGTAGTTTGTGTTGTTTGTCTTGTCACCACCTGGCTGAAAATAGATACAAAAGAAGAAGATTAAGCTAAAATGAGAAAAAATACTCATAGGAAAGCATCATTTTGTTATGATAAAACTAAAGAAATCTTGTTTACTTTGACTGATATTTTGACAGGATTTCTGAGTCCATATTTGATGAGTTCACTAAGTTTCTAGGAACTGAGTGTCGCGGAGAACAATCCAGTACGTCTCTGCTTTGGTAATTTCGATAAAATACTCTACATATTTTCAAAATACTCTGTATCCATCAGTCTGTCTGCTTCATCTGTTAACAATTATCATTTTTATTAGAAATTTTTCCTTTCTAAACATTTTCTCTTTTTGATTACCCATGATAAGAATTTCAAGATTCTTGAGGACTAGATGCTCTTCAATCTCCTTTGTTTCAAGTAATTCCGTTAGCTTGCCTGGTGTAGCAATTAGAATATTTGCTCCTTCATTTTTAATATGCCCGATGTCTACTTTCGTACTGACTCCACCCATACAAAGTTGCAAACTAAAAAGATTCCCTGCAAGATGATCTCTCAGATTTCCAGCTATTTCATGAATTTATTTAGCTAATTCTCTTGTTGGAGCGATGATTAATCCATAGACACTGGATTTAGTTGGGGATTTAACTTGTCTCATGAG
>Ga0302271_10001078_pt1 | contig 26716 bp, 16 predicted proteins | sample III_Bog_N1_1_FD_198767 | JGI IMG/M metagenome (GOLD analysis project Ga0302271, IMG submission 198767) | Peat permafrost microbial communities from Stordalen Mire near Abisko, Sweden - III_Bog_N1_1 | ecosystem: Environmental > Terrestrial > Soil > Wetlands > Peat | place: Sweden: Abisko... | reverse complement strand
ATTTAATTATTCATTTTATCTCTTTTCTCAGTAAAGTGTTTTGCCCATTTACAAAAATATTGAAAAAACAACCTCTGTACCAAAGATAATAATTCGATTCGATATAGCAATCAGATTTAATAGTCTATCCAATAAGTTCTCTGTAAAAATCATTTGGACCTTGATAAAATTCTACCCATACAAAAGAAGTACTAACAAAGCAAAAATAAAATATGATATTTTTGTTGTTGTATTCTACAATTAAAAATCACACACTCTCTCCTACTTGTTTTTGTTCTATGGTAGGATTTAATTCCTTCTTGGGAAATGCTTAATTCAATGATTCTTCAAAGGAATAGATCAAAAACTGTTCACTGAATCATAAATTAGCAAAATCTAATTTCTAGTCAGTGTACAGCATAACAAAAATATACTTTTATGTTTGGCTAAAATTTAAGGAGGGTTGATTTCAAAACAAAATTCCTAAGTTCTTTTCAAAGATGAAAGACTTGCTAGAGTGCATTATTATTAAAATTTTATTCTGAAGAAACAGTAAGATAGAGAGAGGTTTAAAAAGGTGGATTTAAATATAGGAGTTTATTTTTTAACAAACTGTTTAGCACAATATCCTTGAGATTATGTACTTCTACTTGTGTTTAACTCTTCGATTATTCATAGATACAGTATCAGTTCACTGGGTTACTTTAGCAGTACTTTGTTTGTAGCCTCGAGTGCTTTAAATTTGCTGTCCAAGCAGAAACTAAGAACCGAAAGAAGTTTTTCATGAAAAATTGATTATTAGTCTAATATCCTCTCATATTTTCACTGAAATACATAAGATATTTTTAAAAGATATTTCAATCTACATTAGATGCTCTTAAATTCATTTTCTGAATCTTTCAATTTATTGGTTGATGTAGTAAGCTGCAATAGCTTTTATCAGCTAAAAACTAATCTGAAAGATGACGCGTTATTTCCAAATTTTTCAAATGAAAAGGTTATAAAAGAAATAGTTGTTGCAAAAGATAAACGATCAACAGATAATTAGATTAATGCGACACATTCAAGATGTGTTCGTGGATAAACTGATTAGGATCATTGTTAATACGCGCCGTTCTATGTGTTGGAATTTGTTAGTTTTCAATTTAAAAGAATGGGTGGAATGAGGTAATTAGTCTATTTTAGATTAGATTTTCTTCTTTTGTGATTGAGAAGATTAGGGAGAGAAAGAGTTTCAAAAAAAAAAGGAAAATATTCAATAAGCAATGATTCTAAGGAAAGTGATTGCTGTAATAATGAACTTAGTCTAACATATGGAATAGAGAAAAAGGCACATGTTAAGGATGATTGTATGTTATTGCAATTAAATCAATATTTATAATTGTTATTTTGTATTTTTATTGAACTAGAAAGTCATTTTAGCTGAATAAATAAGTTAGTTCGTTGCTTGATTCAGCTATTACATTGAAAAAGAAAGAAGAAAAAATAAATAGAGCAATGCTAAAGTGTGCAGAAAATACTTAAAAATAAAATGAAAGATGATATTTTAGAATCCAATTGTTAATAATAACAACAATTTAAAGGTAATTATTGCTTCTAGATGACTTATTCGCAGTTAGGACGATGATTGAGTAGTTAGGAATTTAATTATAATACGAACAAATAATTCTTTAATAAAAAAACTAGAAGTAGGATTAATCTTTTGTGATAAAGAAAATTTAACTTCAGGTGGGAGTAAGAAACATATGAATGTTGGCGATTTAAGGGGAAGAAATTGAGGTTCGAATGATAGAAAGATTAGATGAGAATTTTCAAAAAAGAGAAAGAGGAGGAACAAAAATTGTTTTGAAAATATTTCAGAATTTTTAATTGAAAAGAAGGTGGGGGGAAAGAGTGAATAGAGGGGGATGATACATGTTTCTAATGTCATGATACTGATTAATTTGTGCTGGATAGAAAGAAGAATCTTCTATTTCATTCAATTTGAAAATTGAGTTGCTTAACTATAATGATAGAGAGGAAATAAAAAGATAACGAACAATGCCATTTTACGACTGAAATTATTAGATTCGAAAGGTGTTAAAAAATTAAGCTAGAATCATTCAAAACTGATTATTTTTTGTTAATTTTTGCAGAAGAGCAAGATGGGTGTTTGTGGGGGAAATAAGAATGAGAAATTGCAGGTGATACAAAAAAGATGAAATATAAAAGAATTTCAAGGGGAAGATCATAATAAAAGATTTAAAGAAGTGAGAGAGGGAGTAGCTGAGTGTTCTATTAACACATCACGTGCAAGAAGCAATCTCCCCACTGATAATTTATAATCTTTATTAGGACAAAACAATAAAAATTTCTTCTCCACAAAGGCAATTCAGCCTCGAGCGCAAAAACAAAAAGCAGCTGCTCATTTCGTACTTTAAAGAACTCTAAATCCAGCTTTTACAATAATCTAAGATGAATTCTACCACCTCAACTCAGTAACCCATGTGCCCTAGAGAAGAGCTCATCAGGTTTACGAACATTATGCAACAAAAACCAGAATATTTCTTGCAAGACGCTGCCAACTTGAGAAACTTAGTGAAGTCGATTGAGGGTAATTTCGATAATTTCCCCAAAGGTTGTGCGTTCTTAGCTAATTAGCTTGTTTCAATGGATTTGAACTCAGCTTAATAATTTTCAGCGAGCTTCTTCTATCGTCTTACTCAAGCTTGCTTTAATAACCAAAACACAACTCAGAATAATAATCTCAATATTCTTATGCTCTTGACAAAGATGGTCTCCGCTGCACCAGCTTTCTTCGTATCAGCTCTACGAAAAGGCAGTTTCATTGGTAAGCTCCTCGCTATGGATGTCCAATGCTTCAATGAAGACGAAGCTTCCTTTGCAAAAGCTCTTCTGTGCACTTCCAAGATCCTTAAATTCTACGGAGCAATTAAAAATGAAAATGGTCACTTGTCACTAGCTAAAAGTCTCATTTTTAACAATTTCCACATTATCCAATAGGATCCTTGCCTCTTCACTCATTTCCTTGGACTCCTCTGCTCAATCTGCCCGAATATCTCACCTCTTGAAACTCTTCGCTACAGGATTCCATAGAGACTCTTTGCACTGTTTGAAAACGCCAAGTCATTGCCTTCTTCAATCCTCCCAGCTGTCGCTAAGCTTATTGTTAGATTCTGCCCTTCTAACATTTAGCTTCTTGAGTGGCTCCTCGCTAAGGCATTCAAGATCAGTGGAGGTCTTTCTTTTCAGATGACACTCGACGCATTCAATGTCAAGTTCCTGAAAGATAATGCTAGCTTGATCCTAAACGCAGTTTCTCAATGCGCTGACACAGAAACGATGGCCTACTTCCTCAAACTTCTCGACCATATTCTCTGCTAGGATTCTGCCAACTCCCCAACACCCACTGAAATTCTTCGTTGGCTCTCGACTTCACAGCTTCTAACTCATGTTCGCAAACTCTATTTCGCTAATCTCACAACCACTTCGGAACCTGTGAAAGGAGCAATTCTTGATTTCCTTGCTTCCCTTCTTCTCAAAGGAGCTAGCCTTAAATCATTCTCATCAAGCTCAAGTATCATCTCTGAAAAGCTCTCTTCGATTGGATTGCTTGCTGAGATTGAACTGAACAAGCATCTCCTCAAGAAGAACTTAATCGAGCAGCAAAGAAACAACACGAACAATGCTCCTGAGATTGCAGCTAATCTTCCCAACATCCCTGCAAATCCTATCTACTGATACTTGCTACTATTCAGTGTTTGCTTTTCTTGATTTATCTTGATCTTACTTCCATCTGCAAGGCTTGCCAACAAAGCCTTTCTTTTGAGCTCTCACTCATCTCAGTTTCCTTCCAAAAATCATTGATATCTCTTAATTTCAACCCCGTACTTTAACCCCCAGGGTTGACTTCAAGCAGAATTCAAATAATTAACCATGCATCCTTCAATAAGGAGACACTTAAGGCTGCCATTAATTTCTCTCTGTTGCTGAGAAGTACTTTATTCTCACTCTCAGCAAAGAAGAATATGGCCGGCTAAGAGTATCTTCAAACTTGATTCATTCATGTCTTATGGAAGCAGAGCCCAAGAGGTGATGGAACAGTAAGAAAGACAAATCTTTAGAAAAGTATACCATTGAATAGGCCTCCCTATTCACCCAAATAGGGAGGGGGTGACTCTCTAGCAACTTTAGAACTCTATCCCCTTCTCGAACTTTAACCCCGTACTTACCAAGAACAAAAAACAAATATCCCTCTCTCGTACTGTAGTAGTAAACAACTCTCTCGTATTTTAAAAATCAAGAATGCTCAGTTTTTGGAACAAAAAAGCTGAGCAAAAGTTTGCTATTTCATAAATATTCCTTGTTATTCTTGTTGTTGTTGTGTGCCTTCTTCATGCATTCAAACATTTTCTAATTACCTTCCCTTTCAGTTTTTTAATTATTTCCCTCTTTTCCCCTCAATTTATCTTTATTTTCAAAATATAAAACTTGCTTTGCCACAATTATTAATCTTCTCTTGTAATAGACAAAGTGACCAAATTAGAGTCTTTGTGAAATATCTTTCAAAAAGAAATGAAAGTAAATGTAATTATTTTAATTAATTTGCCTGGCACATAGGCCTTAAATTGGTATTCAAACTAAATCAATCGTCTTTCAATACAAACTGAATACTCGTTATTTCATTTGTTATAACGATCATCTCACTAAATATCCAAGATGGCTATTGAAAACAACTTAAATTTAGCTTTCTCTTGTTACAGATAGCAGTTACATTAAGTTAATCTTTTATATCTTTTTTTGCATTCGATTAAAAATCAATTAAGCATATTTGTTCTGCTTATTTTTTGGCAATCTTGGATTTTGAAATATTACATTCTTGGGAATTAGTTATTCGTTAAATAAAATGATTTGGATGTGTAATAATATAAGGAAGTTCAAGGTAGACAACTGAGTTTGTGTGTGTGTGTGTGTTTTAGATTACATTTTGTAAATAAATTAACTTGTGCTAGGCGCGTATTTTAATATTAAAAACAAAGACGATCTTTCAAGCAAAGCAGCTGTCTTCTCGAATAAAAGGCTGGTTGGCAATAATTTATATAATATATATCTAAACTAGATTGATTTTGGACTGATAAATCCGCTAGTTTGGTTTAAGGTAGATAGTTACTGATTTTTGAAGTAATTTGTAGAAAAAGGGAAGGTTTAACTGTGAGACTGAGCTCTTTCATCTTGAAGCAGTGTGTAATTTCAAGATAACTTAAATTTCTAGAGTTCTAAAACATTATGGATACCTCTTATGAAAATAGGGATGGCTTTAATGTGAATATCCTTATTCTTAAGTTTATCACTTTCATTTACGTATTTTTCAGCATACTCCTCAAAGAATCTCTGCGATACCTCTTTGAATATGCTCTTAAATAGAGTGAGTTACGGGTCTTCCGGAGTATCAGATGTTCGCCATCCTTAAAGGAAGTCTTCCTTGTTTTTAAGGTGATTTAGCTAATTTTTAAGGAACTCCACGTGAAATGCCTCAATAAGACCAGTGCTAACGAGTCGCTTTTCAATTTAATCTCTGATTACAAAATTGTTTTGAATGCTGTTCATCAAGGCATTTCCAAAATTCTTGAAGACGTTCTTCTAGCGAGATTGTTTATATTTCTTCTTAGGCTTGTAAGTTTTTTTGATTGTTTTATTTGAACTCCAGGTAGTTCCTTTCAGCTTGGAAGTACTTGGTTTATTCTCGGAAGCTACTGCTACCCCTCCAGGGTTACTTTCTTCTTTCTTCACATTTATCTCAGTAGGATTTATATTTTCAGAACTAGAACTAGTTTATTCTTCATTTTCGCTCTCTTCATCTTCAATTACCCTGCTGTTTGTCATGGGAACTGATAATACACGAGTTCTTCCTTTAGAATCTCCAAAATCGACGGAGATTCGCTTCTCTTCAGTCGTAGATTCTTATTTCACCAAATAAGGTCCTAGAGAAAGTGTAACCTTGCTTTAGTTTTAATAATTCCTTTTTCCTATTTCTTCTTATTCGATTTTGATTGCTTTATTCGGGAATTAAGGTAATTAATGAGATTGGAGAGGGATTTGCTGTTATGGCTATGATAAAGCATTTCCATTATGAATCTAACAGACATATGGAGAATTGCATTCACAAACTGGCCGATAAGGTACAGGTCCAAATGGTTGTTACTGTTGTTAATTGTCAAATCGAGGAATCGAACTAGATTATATATTTGTAGGAGTAGTTGAATAAGTAAGGGAAATAGGAATTTAATAAAGGGAAGTATCTTAAATAGCGCCTATGCTATATCTAGACCCACTGTTGTTACTTGGGCACGTACTTGCATAATTACTGGGATGACTGTAAATAGATGTTTTTCTCGTTTATTCTAGATTTTGATAGTGCGCCGAATGCTGCATACTACTTTCATCTGCATCTTAGAAACTGTTTATCGTGCAAGGCAGTATCATTGAGCTGTTGTGTTCTTCGATATGTTCGTTCTTCACTGAAGATCGAGGAATGAACATCGGATTGCTATTATTATATACAGATTCATATGGTGCTTCAACTGTTTCTCTGTTATGCTGAACGTGCAGCATATTTGAGCTCAATAAGGGAGATTCGGTGTCAAAACAAATTTATTCCCCCTAAATTACGCTCCCTTGTGGTAAAGGCTAAGGGTAAATACAAAAATTTGAAGGTGGAGGATACATTTAAAATGGTTATGCAGGAGGCTGTTGGTGAAGGAGTTGAGATTGATTTTGCTGATGATAATATGCTTGCTCATATTCGTTGACACGATTCGGATGCATTTGAGAGTGTAACTCACTCATTTACTGATTTTCTGCAGGATTGTTGCTGAATGCCTATGGATACTGAGAATATGCATAATTTGGATATTAGCTCATATCAGCCATTGAGAATTGATTGCTGGTATTTGGATTATTAGAATAATTGCCAGCATTAGGATCTTGCATTTCGCTCATATTTTAAGCTTTCCTTCAATAGCTTATCCCGTTTTGTTGATGACAAAAAAATGAGAGAAAAAACTAAAAATCGTATCGGTGTCGGGATTTCTCTTCTCACTGGTGGTGCTCTCACTGGTGGTGCTCTCACTGTTTGTTGCTTCTCTACAGTCTAATTAAACTCTAATTTATTTATTATGGGCATATCTTGACACAGATTCAAGGGGATTTCAAAATTTCTCTTGTCTATTTCGCTTAATTAACAAGAACTTTGGCTTCCCCAGTTCGACTTTAGGATGGCACAGAACATTCTTTAAACTTTTGACGAATCTGTATAATGCCTGCAGACTGTTAGAAGGGTTTACCTCCCTGCGCTTGCAAGACTGCATCAAGATCAAGAATTATCAAGAATAGATTTTACGATTTTTAAAATATAAGAGTTCTATCATTTGATTTTCAATACATACATCGAAAAATATTTATTCATTTATCAGAATAATTGACAATTAATTACAAATGGTTCGAAATCTAAATGATACTCAGTTTTATTTGACTTCCAGTGCTTTGTTTACTGACAATATTCTGTGCCCTCGCTCCTTAGAAGCACCCCCCCCCTCCCCCCATACCCCCCCCCCCCAGTAATGGTTCTTCATTTCCCAATTGTTGTGCTGTTGGGATGAAATATTTTTTGACTTATCCCCCCTTTGATCAAAGAAGCTAGAATAAAGATATGATTTGTTTCAAAATCACACCGAAAAGCAAAACAGCGTGATATTTCTTTACAACAATGCAAGTAATTTTCCCTGAAACCTTATCCAGCGTATAGTTTATTGATGTCACTATGACACACTGATTTCCTTTTAGATTTATCCTTATACTCAAATAGCTTTTCAGGGTCTACCAGAAAAGAAGTAGTATCGATCTTGAAATATTTGATTCTCATTTGCTAACTTAACAATATTTATCTTAAAAACTAAGAATTGCTGAAGTAAATTTAAATCAAAAGACAGGAACATTGCAAAACTGTTGAAATTCCGATATGTATTATGTAAAACTAAATTTTCGTTTTAATAATGTACTCCCTCCTGATCGCTTAGCAATTTTAGCAAGCCAATAAACGGAATCGCTATTGAAACACAGATTGTTACATTATCTGATGAAACTAAGGCGAGCGGATGGATGCTGTTTGCGATTGAGATTGGGATGAATCAAATGATGCATAAACGATGACTCAGATTTTATTAAATTCAAAAGATACTTTACCTCCCCCCCCCCCTCCTGATTTATTAAATCTTGCATATGAGCAAAATAGGTTCGAAATAGAGGTTCAATATTTAATATCTCTGTCAGCCCTCAGCCAAGAAATCATTATTATCTAGCCTTCATGCGTCAGTCTTGATCTAATTCTCTTCAAATAGTTTCTCACATTTGTCCTGATAATTCCCCCGTTATCTGATTCACTCTCCTAGACTTTTCTTGCTTCTTTCTCACTTACCTTCAAGAATGTAATTACAATTCAAATAAACAGATTTAAATGCCTTCACAAGCCATTCACACCTTAGCTATGTACATTTGGTCAAATTAATAAAGGATCTGGTTTATTTCTTTAGTTTACAGCAGAAATTCCTGAAACAAACATTGAGTCAAACTGGGATTAGTCATTTTAATTTGAGGTGTTTAAATCGTTATTTATCTTATGTGCCCCTTGCTTCTCTTACTTATCAATTAATAATTAATTTAACTCCAAAATTCATGCAGCCTTTCTCCACATAATTATTACAGCATATTAACCTTTTATTTACTCCCTTTATCTTATATTTGTTCAAAAGTATGATTTTTGTGAAGATTCTTTGAAAAAGTGTATTTTCTTTTCAATTCAGGTGACTTCCTTCAATATTTGATAGTTTAAATGTTAAAAGTTAGGCCTGTTCTGCTGAGGAGATGGCTGAGTTTTGGAAATGATAATTGCCAAGAGTGTGCTGTAAATCAGCTTTAAGAGAATAATCTTTAAACATATTCCTTTGCAAAAGATTTAAAAACAAAAGGAATCCAATAAAGAATAAAGTGTGTTTTCATTCGATGATAAGTCATTTATGGAGTGCAATATGAGAATCAAAAATCTTTTGTAAGCATGTTTGAAAATAAATTTGAGATACTTTTCTTCTTTTTGTTGATAAGAAAGCAAAAGAAGACAGGTTAATAGGGAAGGGGGGGATAATTCCAAAAAATATTACAATTTTCTGAAATCTCTTATTTCTTTTAAGTATGATAATTTTTTTATTATTTTGAGTTGTTCTTTCTATTTTTTTATGACACCAAAGTGATTGATTAAAGCATTCAGGAGGAGTAGTATTTTTAGATATCTTTTTTAAAGAGATAAGAATAGAACATTAATATTCATTTTGTTATTGTTTATGGATAGTTATTATTTGCGAGAAAGAGAGAATTTGAAAACTCGCCTTACAAATGATCAAAAACCTAAAGGAACTAATTTCCAAGAATTTTTTTTGAAGTGTTTGATCTTTTGAGTGCTTTTGTTGCAGTTCAAAATGAAATTCAAAGCAGCATTTTTTTCATTTTCTTTTTTATATTTTTAATCCCTTTAGACTTCTAATTAGTTTGATTGCCCTAGAACAAACAACCAACAACATTCTCTCCCTCTCTAAATATACCTAAATTACGTTTCCTTTACACCCAAACAATCTTCAAGATTATAGGAGGAAAACGTTTAATCAACTAAAGCAATGAGAGGTGGAATTGCAGCGAAAATAGCATCTGCTTCAAGGCGCAGGTAGCAAAAGAGAAACAGGGAGAATAAGTACATCCGTAAGATTCTGTAGAAATAAACATTCAAACTAACTTTTGAGTTCTTTTTTGGTTATGTTCGTCTTGTACGGGAACAGAAAATGATGAAGAATCGAATGGAAACAGTGAGATAAAGCTTGAAATCGAGTAACAGTAATAACAGCTAGGACAACGGAGATTGAAGATTTCTCAAGTACCTATTCTTGTCTGGGCTATTGGGATCGCTCTCATAATCGCCAGTATCTACTTTATCGTAGTTCTTCTTTCCAATAAATCAGATGCAAACATCAAAGGATTCAACCAAGGGTATGCAACAAAGAGAAACATAGAACTTTGAAAAGAACGAAATGAATGATTTGTGAGGATAAATTATCTTATTGGAAATTTAGATATTGGTGGCAATATTTTATCTGTGTGCTGATCATGGCACTTGGATTTAGCTTCATCTTTGTGAGGACGATCGAATCGATTGCGATCGATAAAGATGTAAAAAATACACTTTTGAATGAGATAACTAATAGAAAGATAATTCAAACTCTTGGTTTTATTGTGTTGCTTGCTTTTGTGGTTATTTTAGAAAAAGTAAATTACGATTAAGCAGTAGAGCTTCTTTTGCAAGAAGGTGACATTGATCAAAGGCATTGAGACCCTCGTCGAAGTGTTCATCATTAAGAGAGGACATGAGAGTATATATCATAATTAAGTGAAGGGCAGGGATGGACGGAACAAAGAAAGATTATTTGCGTTACTGCTACTTTGATGATTTATTTCGCAAATGCATCAATGAATTTAAAATATACTATTGATTCATAACTTCTTGTTTTTGGTTCTATTCAAGGTGTGATGAATAAGACCATCCACTATGTGATATCGATTCATTTCTCAGATGAGAAAAGCAACATCGAACTCTTTGAGAATAACTCGTTCTAGAAGACAAAACAAAGAGTAAGAACATCTTATTTGTTTGAAATAAATACCTGAGAGTGGGTTACTGTTCTTTTTGAGTTCTGAAATATTATTCTCCTGTTTTTCATCTTATTCGGTTATTTTACTTTTTTAGTTTATTCTCATGAGAAGGTTCATTGGAATGAGTACAGATGCATAAATGGTTGGAGTTATTGATGAAAGCACTAAGAATTGAACACTTAAATAATTTAACTTCAAACAGATCATCCCATCCTTTTCTCTCTTTTTTCTACTTTTTCTTTTAAGCTTCATATTTGATTTAGAATCCATTTCGAATATGAATATTTCTTGTTATTGTATTGTTCCATTTCCAGATTGTCTCCTTTGGTTTTGTTAAGGAGGGAATTGAATAAGTCATAAATATTAGATATACCCTTAATTTTTGTGATATTTCCCAAAAAAATAATTAGCATTAATTTAGAAGAAAAGATAGAAATCTAGATGGCGCAAAGAGCGAATATATAAATGGAGAAGTTAGCTCACTCTGCTGCGTCTTCAAAGAAAAAAGGATACGATGAAGAGATAGCATTCAAACTAGTTGAGTTTCAAGGTATTTTTAGCATATTTTGTTTATTTGTCTTCTCACTTACAACTCATAAGAAATACTATCTTCCAAGACATATGAGAAAAAATATGAAAATAATCAAAATTTCCAAAGAATTTCCCCCATCTTTGAAACCAAATAACCCTTTTATTTTCCCTTCATTTATTTCCTCAAACAGCTCTTAGTTCAGCATCTCATACTAAGAGAATCATTAAGACAACTATGCAGGAAGTATTGGAAAAAAATGAGAGAATATTTTAACAACGAAGCTACCGTCGTCGCGTGGAGAGCCCTAGTGGTCTGAAGGCTGCAGCGAACCTTGAATTGTTAACAAAAACACATAATTTCAGCAAGATCACGATCATCACAATTTTCAGCACTATTTTCTAAGCTACCATGGCGTTTCTAGCTTCCATTCTGTACATTGTGAACACCTACTATTACGATGACAAACTCATGTAATAGCAATAAATTTACATATCTTTTAGAGATATTTAGATCTTCTTTTTTCACAAAAACTGAATTAACAATTTACTATTTTTCACCATGATAATTCAATAGGGAGCCTACCTTCATATTTCTTGAAACTCTCATTGGGTTCGTGTTTCTACTCGATTACCTTTGGAATTTCATACACGCTAACGACAAGGTATTGCAAGATAATTTACATCCATTCTTGATCAAAAAGAGAAATGAAACCAAAACTGACACTGAAATGTATTGATTATGGGAAGCAAATTTTTAAAAGATTGTGTTTTTCTTCTACTTCAAAGGCAAAATTCTTCTTGAAGCCACGCAATCTTTTGGATCTAGTTACGATTCTTCCTGCCATTATCAACTACATTCCTGTAAGATACAAACTTTTAGATGGTTGGATGCCTGAGTTGTTTGTTATCTTTTTCCTGTATTGCTTGTTTTGGTAGAGTTTGACATAAGATGTAACATTATTCTTGGCGAGTTTTGTTGGAATTGTGAGAGTCACACGCATATTCCGAGTGTTCAGAGTGTACAAGTTATTGAAAGAAAACAGAGAGTAGAATTACAGTCTCCGAGAATATTGGGAATCGCGCAGATAATCCTTTGTAGTCATCTCAGAAATGTTTGTTTCTCTTCTTATCGCTGCAGGTAGTACACTTCATACCAAATACTATCTAGTATTGCTGATAATCCTTTATTTTTTTGTGAATGCAGGGTTGATTCATGCCTTCCAAGCCTTCGATTTCGGTTTCTAAATTGGACCAAAAGAAAACTAATTATCGTTTGATGCCGCCTTGTATTACATCACGGTGACATGCTCGACAGTTGGATACGGTGATCTGACTCCGTAGAACGAGCTTTCTCAAGTGATTATTCTGATTTTCGTAGTAGCCATCATTTACATTATTGCTAAGGCTACTAATATCTTCAATGAACTTTCCAAGGTAGGCCCACAACAATTCTTAGATTGTATGATAATAATACCTTTTTTTTCAAATTGAATCTAAATAGATAACTTCGAAGTACAAGCTGCCTTACTAAGGACACCAAAAGAAGCATGTGTTCCTGATTGGAAACATCACTCCTGATAATTTCATCACATTTGCTAAGGAATTCTATCATCCTGATATTTGTCCAGACAGTGAAACACCTGTAGTTCTCATGCTTCCTCAAGAGCCAAATGATGTAAGTTAACCTATAAAAGGGGACAGATTGTTAGGGAATTAGATATGTGTGTGTGTGTGATTGTTTATGCCAACTTGCTGATATTTTGTAAATTGTTCTCCAGAAATGGAAGAGTATTTTTCAGAGCTAGCCTTTCAATGGAAAACTATTTTACTTGGTTGGGAATCCTCTGAAGAAGAGTGATTTGCATCTTGCTAAGCTAACCAGCAACAAGGTGTTGATTCTTGTGGATTAGTTTTCCACTGAAAGTGACAAGGAAGATACATTTGCACTGCTAGCAACTCAAGTCATTAGCGATCTCTATCCTAGATGCTAGATTTTCACACAAGTCAACAACAAAGAAAATGCTTCGTGGAGTCACTGGCATGGGTAGACTTCGTTTTCATCAGCAAATCTACTCAAAATGGGTAAGAAATAACAGGAATAATGCAAAAGAAACAAGAAGGCATATTTGGAAAATTAATTTTATCATTTTTAACATGAAGGAACCATTGCTTAGAATGCATTTATCCCTGGATTCTCAACATTGATCACGAATCTCTCAATGAGTTTAAGTGAAAGTAATACCAATTATAACTTCGGGATACACATAAATAATTTACCTTACCCCATTACTTCTCACAGGTAACCATCTGGTAAAGGATTACTCCCCTTGGCGCTTGGAATACATTGCAGGAATGAGCAATGAGATCTACATCATCGATTTTAAAGAAGACAAATGTGCCCTTTATATTGGAAAACCGTTTCATTAAGTATGTCTGTCCATCTACAACAAGACAGGGATACTCCTCATCGGATTGAAAGTCAAAAACCATGCATGTAAGAGATGCAGATAGACTTCTAACAAAGATATTTGTATTTTCAAATGTATTTTTGTACTTTTTCCAGTGAGCAAAGAAATGGACTATTTCGATATTGTGATAAATCCTATGGATTACTTGATCAACCAAGACGATCAAGCGATTGTCCTAGCGAAAAGTATCGAAGATTGCTAGCATATGATGCAGTCACCTTCTAATGAACTAGGAGCAATTCAAGAACAAGATGAGGAACAATAATAAATTGGATATCATAGAATTCAAGCACAAATTTAAACGAAAATGTTCACTGTTCAGGTACAAAAAAACAAGAATTTTTATAAAAATAATAAGATAAAAAAATAAGATTTTTCTTGAGAAAATAATAATATTTTATGGGTTGCTTTACTATGATTTACGTAGAGCTGTGGCTAGCTTGATTAGCGATATTTCAAGATGTCCAAGACAGACATGCGAGAGAAGATCTTCAATCATATCTTAGTCATTGGAGAGATCGGATATATTGAATAGCTCATAGAGGAGCTGAGAAGCAAAACAGACGTACCTGTTTGTTACGTATCAAAAACTGGAAGTGATGAGAAATGGGACTTAATTGCACAAAAATACTCTAATGTTTATTATTTCGAATGCTAATACTTTAACATTGAGGAGCTAGAGAGAACAGCTATCAGAGATTCCTTCCACTTGATTATCTTGTCTGGCCCAGAAGGAACGGATTTCTAAGATAACCGAATACTTCCCCTCGCTTCCATCATCACTGAAAACTTCCCAGGGCTGGAATTCACATTGTAATAGTTCAAATGCCTATTCTAAACTTCGTGTATTTCTCAATGTTTTCATTTTGAACTTGCTATTTTGAAAAAAAAGGGAACTTCGTCGAGAAAAGAATGTCAAGTATATCATCAGCAAAGTACTTGGAGATGCTCAGCAATAGGATAAGATCTCAAAGACCTGTTATTTGAATCCTTTTTTCGCATCAGCTAAATTGTATTACTCTGCTTCCATCAGCTATTCTATGGCCAGAGTAAGCACAAATATCTCTTGTTTCTTAGGAACCGAACTAAATGTTTTATTAAAATAGAATTTGCACATGGAGAACTTTTGTGATGTTTTGGAGAAGTTGATTTCCCCTCACTTGCATCCTAACCTCTCTAAAATCCATGAGAACAATAATTTTAGTTTTGTGTAGGTCCCCGACAGCATTTCAAACATCTACACCTACTAATAAGTCAGATATTCTTTTACACTAATACAATTATATTTGGATTTTCCTCTAACAATGTATAAAAATATTTCTAGGTTTTTGATTTTTTCATAAAAAATTAAATTCTCCCTATCGCTCTGTATCGCAAAGCAAGATCACTTGATAATGAAGAAGATTTTGTGTACACCAATCCTAACCCATAAGCTCCTATGTTGGTAAGCTATTTAATTCCAAAAATAACCTAATTTCAACTGATATTTTACTTTGAGAAAGAAAGGAGATAAATTGATCGTTATCGGAAATGTCACTAACTCCAAGAAAGAAAAAAACAATCTACAAGGAGGATATACTTAAAATAAAGAATTAGAAAATAATTCTCCTTTGATAGAATCTGAAGAAAGCGTAGAACGAACTGAAATAATTGATTTAATACCTGAACTCAGCGTTTTCGGTGAGGAAAAAGATAATAGCGACTAAAAGGGTCTTGCAAAAATCAGAGTAGTTTCAAAATATCTGATTGAATCTAATCGCAAATTCGCTGGACAAAGTGATGCCACTCTAAAGAATATCTGTGATTCGCCTAGTTAATTATCAAAGTTAGAGCAACTCACAGGTGAGCTTGAAATGCTGATTCAACAAAACGATTAGCTTAGATCGATACTCTCGAAGAACATTAATTCGAAAGTTTAAGATCTTAATTCTAGTTTTGATAATTTTAATTTGAAGAAAGGAAGAAATTGAAAAGATACAAAAGGATTTATTTGTAGGTAGCAAGGAATTTACAGAATAACAAATATAATATGAGAAGTAATACATACTGTGTGTGTGTGCTTGTGTTCTTGTGATCAAACTGCTATCAAAATCTTTTATTAAATTTCAGTTTATTTTCTTTTCTCATTGAAAAGAGATCTAACTCATTTAAGATGATCAACTGAAAAAAGTTACTTATTAAGTAGTTCATGCTTTCTTTTTATCTTTATCCTTTCAAAGAAAGATAAAACGCAATTGTAGAAATAAACAGGAAAAAAAGCATCTAAGATTCTTATCTATTCAGTAGATAAATTCAAATAATAAACAAATAATTAAAAAAAACACGCTCACATCAAATAATCCCAAAAATGAAAGCACATTTAACTAAATTCTTAATCGCATTAGACTAAGGGTAATTCTAAACTTGCAAGAAATTATGTGAGCTCGAAGGTGTTTTAAGTCGTGAAGCAATCCTTGCAGAATCGATAGATATGAACAATATGCTTTTACCAATTTTGAAGGAGAATCTGCAAACGATAAAAGGAACATAGATCTGTGAGTTCTTGTATAGCGCTTATTCGACAGCATCTGGACGATCAGCTTATTTTGATGATTAGAGTTTATTCAAAGACGAAGGTGAAACTTCCAGTAGTGAAGGGGAGGATAACGCGTAATAATGCTAGCGAAGATTAGAAGGGTAAGGAATGAACTTAGAAGTGTTTTTGCTGTGCATAAGCTAGTTAGCTGTAGTAGCAGAAGAGAAAGAAAGGCTATGTAGTATCCTAAAAGTAGTTAGCTTATTTGCAGATGATAAATATATCTAAACAATTTGCAGAAGACAAAAAATACTCAGCAATTTTATCAAGGTATTCACTGATTCTCTTCTAAAAGCGCCATCTAACCTTAATGTTCCATCATAAAACCTTACAATATCAGCTCTTGCTGCTCATTTGCTTGCTAAGCTTCTTCACAGAAACAAAAAGAATCAAGATTACATGATATAAAAGAGATCGCATGAATTGTTCAAGCCGATTTTAGCATCTGGAGAAGCAAACCCTATGCTATTCACTGGAGCAGCTGGGTAAGCAAATTAGGAGTCATGATTTGATTTAAATTATTTATCTTTATTTTCTTCAATATTTTCTCTATTTCGCGAATAGAATCTTAAGTAATCTAGCTAACAGCAGTGACTCTCGGTTGCTATTGTGGACGAGTGGGATTCTCACAATTACGAAATAGATCCTCTCAACAGCAACTAATCCTTAAGTTATTGAGTATTCGTATCTCTTGATCCTCAAGTTATCTTCAGAATGCAAAGAGATTGTTGATGATCTAAAAGCTGATAAGCCATTTATGGATTCTCTCTCTAAAATTCTCGCTTCACAGGATTACTATGATATCAAGACATAAACATCTGAAAGTTTAGGTACTTACGCGTAAGTACTAGGAATAATTCGTAGAATAGCTGGGTTTTCAGATATTCGAACTGAAGTCGCGAAGTAATTCTATAAATATCCAGTCAATTTCATCTAAAGAAACGCAGATATTTCAAAATCTTCTTCGAATTAGCTAGTTCATTTGTTTACTGTCAAAGAAGCGCTTGCTTTGATTGGAGTGTTGATCATCGATGACAACAGTAGGAAATTAGTAATTGCGAACACTGTCAGAATGTCAACTATGATAATTCAACTCACTTTAAATCTCTTCAATGAAGCTAAAGTTGTTAAAATTGCACTAGGTAACTAATTACAGACATGAATAATTTGATTTTTTGCCAGCAAAATCCATCTTTTTAACTTTATCTTTCTCATCTTTCAACAGGATGTCTAACTAACCTCAGTGTGGAAGACTCCAGCAGACTCGAGCTGAGTATGCAAAAGGAATTCTACATTACAATTTATTCTGTGCTCGAGAAATACGATTACAATGCGGGGATTCTGGAGTATTGTCTAAAGATGATCTTGAATAACTGCTCAAATTCTGTGAGTCTTCAAAATTTCAGCGCACCTAAAATGATCTTAAAATTACTGTTTCTCATGTTTGCCTACTAGCAGCATATTTTGATTGTTGATTTAGCTTCTAAGATCCTTAAGATTCTCAGCTCTAATCCCTTAGTTCTTTAGAATATCATCCGCTGCTATCGGGAATACGAGTAAAACAACCCCTAATATCGTTTCAGTCAAGTACTTGTGAATTCCTTGAAATCCTTGCAATCAAATGGGATGACTGAATCTGTCCTTGATAATATTTTATTTCTAGCATCGATATGTCCAATTGATAAGAATATTGTCAGCGAATTGCAAGCAAATACAGATTTCTTGGCGTTAATCAAAGATATTTTAGAAACAAAACGGAAAAACCCTTAAGAACTCTAGCGTATTTCGTCAACATTAGCATATCTTCCTCTAGAAGAATTCAAAGGGTTCTCATTGCTTTGATAAGGGATTTATGAGATTCTCAAAAACAAAAAGATCACAAGTGATAAAGAAACTCTTTTAAAATCAGCAATAAATGAAGTTTTAATGCTAAATAATTTTGTGATGTTTAGTAATTTCGCTACTACTCGATTACATGTTACCAACGGATATTAAAACAAAAGATTTTTATGTAATGTCTAGTTAAAATCAAGAAGATTAGGTTTTTATTGTTAAAAAACAGCTTTGATGCAAATAATTAGAATTAATATCTGAAAAGATGGCAATATTTTTCATAAAAAGAACAAAAGAATGCAATTTTTCATAGATTTTTGGATGATTGATACGTTCCAGGATGAACGAAATGAATATTCTCATCTGGCTACTTTCTCGATAAACTGCTGCGAAACTTCAATGGAGAAGATTACTTCTATTAATATTATTATTATTATTATTACTTTTGATATTAACTTTTTGCTACTGAAATAATAGGCATTTAGATCTGGAAGTTGCTAGGAAGACGAGTGTTTTGTTAAGTTGATGAGTTGTCTTCCTGTTAGAAAGCTGTTTTTCCTTCTGGATCGATAGATGTGGAAGCTGTTATTCCTTAAATTGGTTCTTTATCGGTATTACTTGATAAAACAGGTGAAGCCCATGCAGCTTTAAAGTCCTACTCTGTCATAACTTATAAAGGAGCCATTTGAGATTTGGTAGTTAAAATCATACAAATTGGGATGAAGATTCCAACAGGAGCACAGCATAAGTACCCGGCTAAAGATGCAATATGCAATAGCTAAATATCTAACATCTGAATAGCAAGGCATCCTCCAATAATAGCCACCGAAACGAAGAACATGAAACTTTTCTTAGCTGGTACTGCTGCAATCTGTTAAGGTCTCAGAATTTAAACGAGTTTCTCTCTGAAAGCATGCGCTAATAGAGCTGTTGTGGAAGATGTAGATAAGAAGAAAGATAATCTTGTTAAAACAGCAAGCACATCGTTGATTTCGAAATACTCCAAAATCGTTTATCCATGAAGTTATTTAGGTGAAGTGATAATTTACAGCTCACCTAAAATTGTGATAAGTAACTGCATGAAAATAGAAATTATGAACGAAATAGAGAGATTCTTTTTAGGGCTATCTCCTTTTCCATTACGGAGGATCGTAACCGATAACTAATGAGGCTGGAATGAGAGAATTAGTACTCCAACCAGCTAGAAGAAACTCACAGATTAGGAATTAGTTTGTTCAGGAATAGCTGGTAGTGGGTAATAATTATTGATTTTCGAGAGAAGTAATGCGCAGAGAAGAGATATTGAAAACAACTTTACTCTAGCGATGATTACACCTAATCGTAATTTGCTAATTTGCAGTGAAATCCCAAGGAAAACACCCAGAATAATACCTGTCCAAATATATGAATACGATCTTAGAGTCATATCAGTTCGATTTGCAGTAAAATCAGTTCCCAAGAGAAATTACGTCAAGGGATAGAAGAACTCAGCTGTGAGGGTAAAATGCACAAGGACAGCAAGTATTAGGAGTATGCAGTGAAGATAATCATAAAGGATACTCCATCTTGATCCAAGTTCTCGTTTAATTACATCTGCCATATTTGTTTCGTTTCCGCGAGCACAACAATCCCAATTCCAACAGCTCGTCACCCACATTAAGCATCCTACTAGTATTAGTAGCCCTACACTTTCGATTGTTCCAGCTGAAAATGCAATTCCTGGCAGAATGGCTACAGTAGCACCTAATGTTGCAGAGACTAATGATATCCTTGTAAGAAAATCCTACCGCTATCCGAATTGATTTGGCTGGTAGTGTCCATTTTAGTTAACTAACTAGCTAAGTGAAAGCTCTTAGTGGATCTCTTCGTGAATTACCTCCATTGAATGCTGGACGTCCTCAGTTTCTGCTATTTGTTTGTTGAATAGTTGAGATATATGTTTGTTTTGATAATTTCTTTCTCTAATATCTTTATATTTAATAATAATCCTATTTCCCTAATTTAATCAATCAATTCAATTCTCAAATTTAAGAAGATATCGTTGCAATTTTGTTGCTAAAATGATGCTTTAGGAGGGGAAGAATTAGGCTAGATGATAAAAATTCTCAGTAAATAGTAAAAAAAATTGGGGGGAAATTATCTCTTTTTTGTCTAGAAAAAACTTTGGTTCTTATCTGCAACGAACTAGAAGATTAGAGCAAGTAACGCGCAAGGAGACTCACTAGTATTTGATATGATATCGCAATGTTGATAACATTTTTATTAGGAGATTATTATTTTTTTACGATGACTTTTTTATAAATTGACACACACAAAATGATTATTATCATCAAGGGATCTTTGAGTCTTGTGAATCAAACTAGCTCTTCAATTGTTAGGGTTAATAGCGACGTCAAGGAGGATATATCCTTGGTCGAAGAGAAGTGTTATTCCTTCAAGGAAAGTGGCCATGCTGACATAAGGAATTGTGAATCCTTGGGAATATTATGAGTTGATGTTGGTGACAATCCCTGACAAAAGAGCAGATGACCCAGCTGTGAAGATAGTGCTATCGAATGCAACTGGTCCTGCTGTCTTTGTCGCAGATACGATCTCCAAGTTAGAGAGATTCATGCCTATCATGAATGCCCCAGGAGTGTAGATGTCAAGTGCAAAGTAGATGTCTGATGTGATTGTAAGTGCGGAGCTGCAGTCACATTAGGCGATTTTATCGACGGGATATTCATCTTCATCAAGATCGACAAGAAACTCTAAAGTAGTTTTGATTGTGCCGATTAATCTTCCAGCTCTGAAAAAACAAGAAGAGAGTTGAAAAATAATTAAGAACATTTTGTCAAAATCTATTAATTTTTGTAGATTTTAATAAAGTTTTCTTACACAAGTCTGAGATCAGGTGTTTAAGGGATGACAGTGAGCACAATGTAGATTCCGTTTTAGTCTGATATCCCTCTATTCACGACATACTCAGTGTACAGTCCAGGTAAGATTCCTTGCATTCCCTTGATGTTCAGTGGCACTGGAATGTTCCCCATGATAGGGGTAGTTGAGTTTAAGCTGATCTGTGCTACGTATGAATCACCAACAGTCCAGATAATTTGATTCTCTAATCCTGTTCCAACTAAGACTTAAAGATCGTATCTGTCTGTGTGATTAGTGAAGTAATATGAAGGCAAAGCAACTTTCTGAGAAACAGGTGCAATATCGCCAGCAATATCGAGGTTTTAAATCGATTTAATGTTAATTGGCACTCTAATATCCGCATCTGTTTGGAGAATACCGCCTGGGAAATTGATGTCAAATTAGTAATTGTATTTTCCAATATGCATCTTAGGTGTCCAGGGTTTGGAGCAGAACTTTGTCAATGCATTGTTTAAGATCTTAGGAAGATATGTATTGAATGCCAGAGGAATTGCCTATTGAAGGAATTATTCGGATCAGTAAATGAATTGTAAATGATAAGAATATTACCTGTTCGAGAAGGAGCATGATAGGCTGCACGATGGCATTCCAAACTGCTTAGTCTTTCAGAGTCAGTGTCATAGATCCGATCGTTAAATTAGGAGAGAATGAAGCTAGCTAAGCTGTGAATCCTACTGTGTTGGGATCAGCTGAAGGGGTGAAGACAATAGCTGCAATAAGGCTCACTCCAGTGACTGTGAAGACAAAGTCCTAACAAAAAAAATGTATTTTTAAAAAGGTGATCTAATCATCCCATTTTCTTGATTAAAACCTTGAGAAATGTTTTGATATGGCTTGTATTTCAATTGTTTTCCAAAATAAATTAAAATTTACTTACATTAGTCATGTCCATGATCCCTAGCAATGTGATATGCTCAAACCCGGTGATAGTGAATGACAAATTTTAAAGGGAAAGTTAGAATCTATTCTTGCCATTTGCATTGATTGTGACACCTCTGTTGTTCCAAGGGATATCGTGGCTGGCAATTTTAACTTTGTTCATTTTCACAGTGTAAAGTCCTTTATATCCTACCATGTCAATGTCGATTGGAAGAGGAATAGCGATGCCAGTAAGAAGGTTATCAATAAGATCACCAACAAAAGCAACAACTTTGTTCAAACCCAGAGTGCTGATGGATAATTACACTTCGGGAATATCATCAGCAACGTCAGCGACTGCAGTTTCAGCTGGAACTGTTGTAGTTGCTGATGTATCTTGGGATAAAGTTAAGACTGCAAGCAGCAGCAAAATAAGAATAGTCTTACGCATGTTTGTTTATCACTTTTTTAGTGTATTAATTTGATTATTCCTTTTTAATATTATTACAAATTATATTTGGTTTTCGTTTGCCTTCAATTTGTGTCGCAATGTATGTAAAAGAAAAGTGAGTTATCCATCATTCATTTCAAATAGTTAACCCCCTCTCCCCCTCCTCCTAAGCAATTTGCTTTTCTTTATTTGGTTACGATTCTGAATTACTCTAAGCCTGTGGTCAGCAGAAACGCACTCCAGCATAATATTATATGCACTCATATCAGATGGATTTATATCAAATATAATACATTAGATGATGCTGCCTTTTTGTCTCCTTGTTTTGAAAGATTTTTCAATTTGTTAAGCTATTCTTAATTCTTTTATATTGACTGAGATTACTTTCTCAATTATTCTTTTTTGGACATTGATTTTTTTGATAATTAAATTTGTCAAAAAAATGTAGAAAAAACAAGTAAAAAGAGGCTTAAAAATGTTATCTCAAAGCGCTCTCATATTCTGGAATATTTGTTTTATTTATAATATTTTATGGTACTTTGATTTTTTTGAGATACAAAAATTAAGACAAATTCAATCTTTTTTAGCATGTAATTTCTGAATCTTTTCATCCATGACGATCATTTCCTTGCCAATAACGAACATCATTAGTTACTTTGGGAAAAGATGAACTAAACCACCTTGCAATCTGTGGATAAAGTGACCGAGAGTTACTCTTTCTCTTCCAAGTTAGTCTAATGAAGATTCGGTGCATTATTAAGCAGAAATTGTACCTTTCATGCCTGATTTAATCATATCAACTGTCATAACTGATTCCACAACCATTGGACAAAGAGCCTAGAAATCAATTTTATCTTAATATTCCATGGCTAAGGATTCAGAAAGATGTCTGTTGAAGGCTTTAGTTCCTGTGTAAATCTCCAAGAAAGGTGTAGGAATTGTGCCAGCGAATGAAGAAAGGTTTATCACAGCTGATTTCTGTTATCTTTTCAGTAGCTTAGGTAAAAGAGCATGCGTGAGGACTGCTTAAGCTCCAGCGTTGATTGCAATCGTGTGGCTGATATCACTGATACTCTACGAGCTGTAGTACATGCCACTTCCTCTTCGATTTGATATTCCAACGTTGTTGATAAGAATGGAAACATCCAGATCAGAGATAGATTTCATGATTGTATCAACCAACCCTTCATTTGAAATGATCTCCCCGAATTCACACTTGACTACTCTGAATTGCGCCTTTGGGTATTTCTTGGTGACTTCTTCAACAACTCCATTTGCTTTTTACTCATTTCTAGCAACTAAAATCACATTGAACCCTCTTTTAGCTAATGAAAAGCAAAACGATTTGCCGATCCCCTCTGTTGGACCAGTCACAATTGCCCAGGAATTTTCTCCGTATCGCTTCTGTAAAGACAGAGAAGGGCGGAAAAGACTAAACAAAAAGCTTAGGAACTGCCACAATAGGCTAAGTACATGATAGCTGCCTACAACTGCGAATAGCTTCACAGGCATGCTGCTTTCATTGAATTCTCTCCAAAGTTAGCTTAGAATACAGCAATCCATGATTAGTTTATTTGGGTTTAGGTTTTTAATTATTTTATTTAAATAATAACAACAAAACAAGCAAGAGATATTAGTTTATTTGGATGAGAAAATAAGAAGAAGTATTTGCACAAGCTAAGCAGAAATTAAGCTCAAATGTTTTAATAAATTTCATTTTTTGTTTCTGATTATGTAGCTGAGATAACATGAAAATACCATTTTCTAAATTGGTTTAAAGATAATAAAGAATATTTATTTACAAGCTTTGAAAAGATTCACTTTAAGATGGAAAAAAACAAACAATCAGAAGTTGAATGTGAAATATTCTCATTATCATGGGAGAAACACTAGTTAAAATATCTCAGACAATCTAATACTCAATTTCTTCTTGAAGTTGATGAGTTTTATGTGCAATTAAGTTATTCATTCTGCTATCGTTGAACAGTTCTGCTTGAAGTTTCATATTTTCGTTATGCTTATCTATTAATTACCTCTGAATCTCTGCAATTCTAAGCTCCATTGCTTGATCCTCCTCATCTCCTTCATCACTCAAGTTATCCTCGTCATTTTGATTATTTTATTCTTGTTATGACTGATACTCTTGTGAATACTACTCTTTTTCTAATTATTTGTATTATTCCTTGAATTCTTATTCTACTTATACTTTTCTCATCTAATGATCTAGTTCTCTATCTTCTCTTAAACTCTTTTACAGAAGCTGATTTCTAAATGGTTAAGGTGGTCGATTTGTTCTTGAAGAAGATGATTCGACTGTAATAGGAAGTTTTTAGGATTATTCTTATTTTGGTTATTTTTTTAATAGATTTATAAAACTTTCATTTGGTGGTTATTGACGAGAATTAGAGAGAGCACTTGAGCTTCTCTTTTTCTTCTCCACTGTCCGCTAACTAGATAAAGGCTGGGAAATAGCAAAAGAGCATAGTTAAAAGGGAAATAAGAATAATACTAAACAATAAAATGAGTTATTTGCTCTTTTTAGTAGATTGTAAAATTCGATTAACTTGATGCCTTAAAATTGAATGAACCCTTACTCGTTGTTCATTAGGTTGATTCGATGTCTCTCTCTTTTGCTTGAGCACCTACTTGAGTTCTTTTTATGCTCTTTATACTTATTTCTTTTTAAAAACAATTGAATTTATCAACTATGAATAACCCATTTCAATTGTTTTTTACTTATTGAATTTCAAGAAACTTTTGATATTATTGTTATTTCAGCTTAGCAGTTTCTTCTTTTTCTTTACTTTATTCAATAACAGCTCTAGCTTCCTATCGAGTAGTTCTAATCTACCTTCTTGTTTCTACCTAAAGTATTGAGTTTTCCTGAGAAAAACAAAACAAATTTTACATATTTAAATAAAAGATCCAAATCGAAATACTTTCATTAGAACAGCAATTCTCTACTGCGAGATCGTTTCTCGTTCTGCTAATTCTCTCAGCATTTCTTCTTCTTATCTAGCTATTTTTCTAACTTCCTTCAACGAAGATGTAAGCCTCTTAATTTTGTGATTCTTCTCATTGATTTCATTCTCCAACTCCGACACTCTTTTTCCATTCGCAGATGAAATCACTCTGTTTTTCTAACCCACGAGAACGTCTAACTCTCTAAGCTTTCTTTCTAATGTCTCATTCTTCTTCTTTAGTTTATCATTCTCTCGTTATTGTTCCTTTTTATCCATACAAAAACCATTTAATTCTCACAATCATTTTTAAATCAAATCAATCTTTTTATTTTTTCCAGCAAAAAACCAAAAAATGTGAATACCAATAACAAATTCGCGACTTGTTTGAGAGCATGCTAGTGATTCTTTTAGAGCACATCATATTACTCTTTATGTTAGCTTGCTATCATCGAGAGCTGCTATGCATGGTTCGCTTGAAATTTCGAAAGTATTTGCTATTCAACTATGAGCCTTGTATCATTGAACTCTATTGCTTGCATTTGCAAAGCATTAATCTATGCATCCTTCTCAGCTAATTGCCTACCAGCTTCGATTAAATTTGCAGCTTGAGCTTAGACTTTATTATTCATTCCTTGTAGTTCTTTTGTTTTATGATCTAGAAGTCTCAGATCCATTTTATTCATTGCATCATACTTTCCTTCTCGTGATTTACTGGAGCTTTCAATGATCGAATTGCGATATCCATCACTATGAACTTTCAATTAGCTAATTGTCTACTAGCATTACTTCAGGAAATCCCTATCTTCTTTGAACTCTCTAAGTAAAAGAAACAATTTTCAATTAGTCATTTGATAGCAAGCCACAATTTAGTTTTAAACTACTTGCATATGTGCAACAACTTACTGTTTCTCATGGCCTTCCTTGAAATACTCTTTCTCCCTCCCGCTCATCAAGAACTCCAAATTATTCAATTCAAAAATTTGCTTTGGCTTTGAAAAAAATATTAATTTTTTCTTCTTCTTCCAATCCTAACCCCATATGCATTGATCAAATAGTTGACTAATCATCCAATCAGATTTTTTGTTTCCCCAGAGTTATGAGTTAATTAAGTTGATAAGTAACTGCTTAGGGTTAGTTTTTTGAAGTAATTTAAAAAGATAATTAAAGATATGCTCTTGTGAGAGAGATTGTGGTGGAAATAAGCAGTAAACCAAATCACAATATTGCTGCAAAAAATATCGAAATATTTCTCATTTGGGAGTAGCTGCGAGAAAGAGAGAGAACAAACTGAATACACCCACCACCCTTCTAACATATAATTAGCAGTTACTTTTTGAGATGCCAGGCAATTATGATTTGGAGAGAGTCATATCATGTGACAAAGGAGGCG
>Ga0302271_10001076_pt1 | contig 26746 bp, 21 predicted proteins | sample III_Bog_N1_1_FD_198767 | JGI IMG/M metagenome (GOLD analysis project Ga0302271, IMG submission 198767) | Peat permafrost microbial communities from Stordalen Mire near Abisko, Sweden - III_Bog_N1_1 | ecosystem: Environmental > Terrestrial > Soil > Wetlands > Peat | place: Sweden: Abisko... | reverse complement strand
ATCGTCCCAACCAGAGTTCTTCTATAATTTTTAATTTAACCACCGCAAGGTAGTTTTTTTTTGGTGCTACGCACGTAGACATAGCGTTAAAATAAAATTATTTGCTAAATTGTCTCTACAAAATGAAATTGATATATTTTGTACGCAAATAATTCACTAGAATATTTTGTTAAAAAAAAGAAAAATTATCTATTACTAAAGATTCAAGTAATTAACAAAAATAATATTTAGAAGTTTTAAATATTATATGAATATTCAACCATACAATTTGTATTGCCAAACTGCTAGTACAACTAACAACAAACCTGTTTTGAACTCTAATAAGAGTTCTTATTCTAATCCTGAAATAAGAAAGAAGTTTTACTACATTCCTCACGCTCCAATATTTTTTGAAGCCTTAAAGAAATCTAAGTTTCAAGAAATGGATTTAGCATGTGTAGAAAAATTCAAAGCGCCAATTGAAAAATTCAATTCAAATGATGATCTTCAAGATTGGTCAAAAGAAAAACTTGAAGAAGATTATATTCATAAAGATTTTGGAGGACGGCAAAAAGAAACACAAGTAAGCAGAAAAGAAATGCTTAAAGAATGGAACAACTATGTTACTGGGGATAAAAGCATCTACAAACCTGCAACGGCATTATTAATTATGAGTGCAATTACAAGAGATCTAAAGCCAAACAATGATAACCTGCCTCCAGTTCTTAATAAAAAGATTCTTGCTGATACCGTACATGAAGTTAGCAAGAACCTTGAATCAAATAAAAAATATTTATTTGACATGAACAAAATTTATAGGACTAACCTTAGAAATTTCTATACAGGAGATAAGTCCGAAGACGTAAGAGGCACAAAATGGGTAATGATACCAAGCCAAAAACATGACCCAGAACATTTTGACAAAAATGTAGAAAAATTAAAGATGCTTTCTTATAAAACTTGGTGTACAAAAAATACTAAAGCAAAATCATATTTACATAATGGTGATTTCCATATTTATCTTGAAAATGGAAACCCTAAAATATGTATTAGGTTTATTGGTGACAACATTGAAGAAATTCAAGGTGAAAGAAACAACAGAATGATTCCAAGTAAATATGCGGATGAAACAGAAAAGTATTTTTTAGAAAATAATTTTTCTAGTTCAACATTTGAACATAAAATCAAACAAGCTAAAGAAGCTAAAATGGAATTTTTAAAACTTCAGAAAAAATATAAAATAAATAAAAAAGACTCTGGCTTAAATAAAGTTTTATACAAAATAGGGATAAAATCTAAGAAACAAAAAAATAATATTTCAATATTTAAAAAATTTGGAATAACATCTGAAAAACTACAAGATGGAACAATTTCAATATCCCAATACAAACAGCCATCAGATTATTTTACTTATGCAGACATTGGAATTGATGAAAATGAACTATTTAAGAATGTTTCTGAAATTAAAGGAAATGCAAACTTCAGGAATACAGCACTAAAATCTCTTAACCATTTACAAGCAATCTATGGCAATGCGACTTTTGCCAATTCAAACCTTGAAGATTTAGGAGATTTAAAACTTATTAAAGGAAATGCAAAATTTGTTAGAACAAATTTAAAAAGTTTGAATAAATTAGAAGAAATTAATGGAAATTTGGGAATATTAGGTTCAGATTTAACTGATTTAGGTGCTTTGCGTAAAGTTAAAGGTAGCGTATATTTAAAAGATTCTAATATTGAGAGTCTTAAAAATTTAGAATATATAGGAAAAGATGCAACTTTCTCGGATGACAAAACCAAATATATTGGACACTTAAAAGAAGTTGGCGGAGATGTTATCTTAGATAAAAATCATTGCTTAACAGTAGAAGATTTCATTGGGGTTAAAATTAAAGGCTCACTTAAAATTAATTCAGAAAATTAAACATTAAAATAAAAACTACTTACACCCCTGTAGGTTTACCCCTGTAGATTTATCACTTACTCTTACCCCTTTGCCCTTATACCCTTTAGATATGTTTCAATAAACCCATCTAAATCTCCATCCATAACAGAATCCACATTTCCGACTTCATAATTTGTACGATGATCTTTAACCATTTTATATGGGTGAAAAACGTAAGAACGAATTTGAGAGCCAAAATTTATGTCAAAATTTTCGCCTTTTAATTCAGCAAGTTTCTTTTCATGTTCAACTTGTCTCATTTCTAACAATTTAGAAATTAATATTTCCATAGCTATTTCTTTATTTTGTAATTGAGAGCGCTCTTGCTGACATTTGACGACGATCCCTGTAGGTTTATGCATTATTCTGACCGCTGTTTCAACCTTATTCACATTTTGTCCACCAGCACCACCAGAACGCATTGTTTCAACGTCCAATTCATCAGGTGGAATAACAATAGTTTTTTCTATATCTTTAATTATTGGGGACACCTCACAAGAAGCAAAACTAGTTTGGCGTTTTCCATTAGCATTAAAAGGTGAAATACGAACCAATCTGTGTACACCCTTTTCAGCCTTTGCATAGCCATAAGCGTACTTACCTGTAATCTTTATTGTTGCAGATTTTATTCCTGCTTCTTCTCCATCAGATTTATCCAAAAGTTCAACAGCCCAGCCTCTTCTTTCTGCCCAACGAGAATACATACGGAGAAGTAGACTTGTCCAATCCTGAGCATCTGTACCACCAGCCCCAGCGTTTACAGTTAAAATAGCATCAGCAGAATCATACTCTCCGCTGAGCATTTTTTGGAAATCGAATTTATCAAGAGATTGTTCAAGAACTAAAAGTGCACTATCAGATTCTTTTATTAACTCTTCATCGCCAATTTCAATAGCAACTTGTGCATCTTCAAGAATTTGATTCCACTCATTAACCATATCTAAAGTTTGCTTAATTTCTTTAGATTGTTGACCCAATTCTGATGCTAACTTTTGATCCGACCAAACTGCAGGAGTTTGTAATTTTTCTTCTAAAACCTTTGATTCAATACCCAAACGCTCTAAGTCAAAGACACTCCTTGTTTTTATTAACTCTTGACTTTAATTCTGAAATATCCATAACACAATCTTATTATAAAAATATACACATAGCCATCGAGAATTCTAAAAACTCCAAAATATACAATTTTGAGAGGGGTAAATCGTGGTTTTTCGAATCCGACGTAAAGGATGTAAAAAGCAAGAATAGCCAACGTAAAAGGCTAACTTATATTTACCCCTGTTTTTTACTGGACTTCGGAGCTGCGAGAAAAATTTCTAAATTTTCCGCACGCTCATTATAATTACGCAATAAAATCTATTTTATTCTTGACTGGGGTTTCAGTTTTCTTTTCTTCAAATTGAAGTGTTTTATCATAAGCATTTGAAAATGATAATGTATATTCTTGACTTTTTGCTGATGGTTGACTGCCTGTTAATAATGCTGCTTTTTTAGTTTGTACAGCTTGATTGTACAAAGACCCAGTTAAATCAAATGACATTCTTACCTCAACTTCTTACTTAATACTCAACTCTTACTTATATATAAAGAGTATATATTTGCCCAAATTTCACATGCCTATTTTATAGTTACATTCCTTTACATAAAGTCAATTTTTCTGTAAAAAAGAACTTTATATAAATATAGAGTTAAGTATTATTTTTTATGGGAAAAGTTAAATGGTTACAGTTGATACAAATTATAAAAATAGCAGTGTAAATACAGCACAATTATTTACTCCAAGATTTAAAGGTGGAGCAATCACAACACCTACAACTCCTGCAGGGCAAAATAGTCCAGGTGCTAATTACACGCAATTTGATACATATCGTTCACCCGTGGTTAAAAATTCGACCGTAGGGAACAATTTAGATTTTATGGTCTGAAAGTTAAGTGAAGTAAAAAAAACGGGTTTGCTATTCCTAGCAAACCCGTTTTTTGTTATTATACCATTAATTAACAGCAGCAAGAACAAGAACCTGAGCAGCATGAGCAACCCATAGCTTCTTTTGCTTCTTCTAATCTAACTTTTATACGACCATCAACAGCGATACCTTCGCCTGTCTTTTCAGAAATTAACAATGGGTTAATATCCAATTCGTCGATGAATTTGAAGTCAGAAACTAATTGAGATAATCTCAACAATGTTTCTTCGATCTGATTCATTTGAGCTGGTATAGTACCTCTAGCACCTTCCAATAATTTGTATGCTTTAACAGATTTAACCATTTCATGAGCATCAATATCCAAAAGAGGAGCCATTCTGAATGTTACGTCTTTCATAACTTCAATAAATACACCACCTAAACCGAACATCATCATTGGACCGTATTGAGGATCTGTTGCAATACCACAAACCATTTCACGATTACCTTTAACCATTTCTTGAATAATTACGCCTTCTAAGCCTTCAATTAAACCTTTTTCAGTTAATTTAGCAATCAAGTCTTTGTATTCACTTCTCAATTGTTCTTCTGATTGAATGTTAACTCTTACGCCACCAACATCAGTTTTGTGAGATGTTGTTTTAGAAGTCATTTTCATTACAACTGGATATCCAATTGAGTTTCCGATAGCAATAGCTTCGTCTTCAGTTGTTGCAAAACCTGATTTACAAACTCTGATTCCATAAGCATCTAAAACATCAATACTTTCACGAGTTGTTAGTTGGTCACGACCTTCTTCAAGAGAACCTTTGATAATTTCTGTAGCTCTTGCTTTATCAACATCGTACTTTTTGATTTCTCCTTCAGGTCTTTCCATCCATAATCTTTGTTGGTTCAGTCTATTTAAACCATCAGCAGCTTCTTCAGCATACATGAAGAATGGCATATTGACATTCATATCAGATAGTTTTGTGAAGAATTCGCTCTTAGTCATGAATACACCAATAACTGGTTTTTCAGGATGTTCAGCTTTGATTTCTACTAAAGCTTTAGCAACATCAATATCTTTCAAACCTAAGAATGGAAGATAAATTGTAATAATCATATCTACATTTTCATCAGCGATTACTGTTTCTAAAGTTTGTTTATAGTGTTCAATAGGAGCTGACGCAATCATATCGATTGGGTTTTTAACTGACGCTGCAGAAGGTAAGAAACTACGTAATTTATCTTTTGTTGCATCAGTAATTTTAGCCATTTGCAAACCATATTCACAAACTGCATCTGTAGCCATGATTCCAGGTCCACCTGAATTTGTAATAATAGCAACTCTATCGCCTTTTGGAATAGCGCTTGTTGCAAATACTTTTGCAGTTGCAAATAATTTTTGCAAAGAATATTCTCTAATTACACCTGATTGACCAAGCAATGCGTTAGCAGCTTTATCAGCACCAGCTAGAGATCCTGTATGAGAAGATGCTGCAGAAGCACCTGCCGCAGAACGACCAGCTTTTAGAGCTAAGATTGGTTTTTTCTTAGAAATTCTTGAAGCTAATTTTCTGAAATTATTTGGGTTTTGGATTGATTCCATATATAACAACATTTGTTCAACGTCTTCATCATTTTCCCAATATTCAAGAGCTGTTTCAGCGTTAACATCAGCTTGGTTACCAATTGAAATAAATTGAGCAAAACCAAGATTTAAATCTTTTAATATATTTAAGATACCGCCACCTAAAGCACCTGATTGAGAAACAAAACCGATGTGTCCACGTTCAGGAAGACTTTCAGCAAAACATCCGTCCATACTTACTGAAGGAAGAGTGTTAACAACACCTAAACAGTTAGGACCTACTGCACGCATACCATATTCTTTTAATTTAGCTACTAATTGGTTTTCAAGTTCAACACCATCTTTACCAGTTTCTTTGAAACCAGCAGTAATGATACATACACCTTTGATACCCTTTTCATTACATTGATCAATTGTTGATAAAACGAATTTAGCATTTACAACGATAATCGCTAAATCAATTTCACCCGGTACTTCGCCAACACTAGTGTATGCTTGAATACCTTCAATAACTCCACCTTTTGGGTTGATAGGATATATATCACCTTTAAAATTGTACTCTTGTAATCTCTTCATGATATCAGAACCGATTGTGTGTTCTTTAGTCGATGCCCCAACTACAGCAATTGATTTTGGTCGCATAATTTTGTCTAAAATGTTCATTCTTTCACCTTTCTTTTTACTTTAGTAGTATTAAAATTCACTAATTATATTTAATAACCGTTGTCTAGCCATTCTCTGTTTCTGAATTGAGCTTTTGCACTATTTGCAATATCTTCACAGAGAGCCACGTCAACATTATAATCCTTATATCCGCTGACAATCGACATAGTAGTTTTAAACCCTTCATTAGTCGCTGATTTTGCAAAATTCTTCATTGTAGAATACGCATTATCAATTTTCGGCTGACAAAGTTCATTGTACAAATCTTCATCCTGAGCATTTAGGCTAATTGAAAATTCATCAATAAGACCTTTTAATTCAGGAAGAATATTTTTCTTGTTTATAACGTTACCATGCCCGTTAGTATTAACCTTTGTATAAGTATTAGGATAGTTCGCTTTTATGTACTTGGCAACTTCCTTCAAAACTTCAAGTTTCATAGTTGGTTCACCATAACCACAAAATGTAACAACATCAGACATCTTATCTTCAAATTTTTTCAATTGTTCAATAACGTCAGATGCACTATTACGCTCTGTTTTTAGCCACATATCGGACCCAACAACATCATCTTTTAGTCTTCTGATACAAAAAATACAGTCATTAGTACACATATTAGTCAGATTAATATAAATTTTATCATCCAGAATGTATACCAAATTGTTATCAGACATAATGATTACCTCTATATTATTGTCACATATAAAAGTTCATAATCAAGTAGGTAAATAAAGTTTTCGTGCGGGCAATCCCAATACTATCGTGCTAAAAATCACAAATATAGAAACATTGTTTATTATGATATAATATGCTAAAATTTGCCTATGGAAAATATTGATATAACATCATTAATAAATGCAGTAAACAGCTTGAAAGAAGTAGTAGTTTTGTATAAACAAAATTATTCTGATGCCATCATTCGAGATTCTTTAATCCAAAGATTCGAATATACCTATTCTCTCTCTCTAAAAATGATAAAAAGATTTTTCAAAGTCAGTGCTTTTGTATTAGAAGATATCGAAAGCATGACCTTTAATGCAACAATAAGACAAGCCAATAAAATGAAACTCCTTAAATCAGATTTAGAAAAGTGGGATGTCTTTAGACAAAAAAGAAACATGACTGCTCATACTTACGATGAAACTGTAGCAAAAGATGTTGCAAATATTGCTTGTGAATTTTTAGAAGAAGCAGAATACCTTGTAAAGAGTTTGAAAGAAAAAATACAATGAATAAGCTATCAATAGAAGACCAACATTACTCCTTTATTTTAGAAACTTTGAAAAAGTTTTTGCCAAATGCAAAATTGTATTTGTTTGGGTCAAGAGCTAAAAAAAACCATCAAAAATACTCAGATATTGATATTGCAATTGATAATCAACAATCAATCAATGCAGAAATATTATGTAAAATAGTATCCGAATTTGAAAATTCTACACTTCCATATGAAATAGATATCGTTGATTTATACACTATAAGTGAAAATTTTAAGTCAGCGATAGAAAATGAGCTTGTCTTAATTAATTAAACACACAACATCTTTTTCATTTCGATATTCTTCGTCTTTTTTAATTATATATTTAAGAGCTTCCATTACTTCTTTATAGTTATCAATCAACACCAATTGACTTCTGTATTTTGCGGCGTTCTTAACTCCGCTTACATAGAATGGATAAAATTTTCTCATAAATTTAAGTCCGACTTCTTCTCCTCTTAATTCCATCTCTCTATCAAGATGAGATGTCAAAACTTTTACTTTTTCTTCGAGAGTTGGAGCTGGAATTTTTTCTCCTGTATTCAAATAATGTTCAATTCTGGCAAGCAATGTTGTATCACCAAGAGCCCCACGACCTATTGCGACACCGTCGGCACCAGATTCTTCCAAACATTGTATGGCGCTATCAATAGATATTATGTCACCATTAGCAAAAACAGGAACATCAACATTTCTCTTTAATTCTTTTATTTTTGACCAATCAGCCTTCCCTGCATACATTTGGTTTCTTGTTCTGGCATGAATTGTTATGAATTCTGCTCCGGCTTCTTGCATTTTTTGACCATAAGAAACGTAATTCATCTCTTGCTGAGTATAACCCAGACGAAACTTTACACTAACTGGGATATTAATACTATCTTTAATTGCTTGAACTATGTCATAAGCTAAAGAAGGATTTCTCATAAGTGCACTGCCATCTTGACCTTTTACAACTTTATTAACAGGACAACCCATATTTATATCAATAACATCAGCCATAGGTTCAAGATATTTTGCACACTCTGCAATCATTTGAGGTTTATGACCACTCAATTGATAAAATATAGGTGATTGATTTTCATCACGCTTTATAATTGAGGTGTTTTTAACTTGATGGAGAGCCTCTGAACTAATCATTTCGGTAGTTATAATACAAGTTTTTGATTGTTCTCTTATAAGACTTCTTAAAACATAATCCGTTATCCCTGCCATTGGAGCAAGGGACACTCGTGTTTTTTCAAGTATATCCTTAATTTCCATATTTAGCTAATTCTTTAACCCTCGTTTGAGCATATTTTAAATACTCATCAGTCGTTGTATATTTCCCTACAAACTTTTTATAATATATTAGCGCAGATTTATACTGAGCCAAACCATCATAATCAACCGCAATTAAATAATTTGCCAAATCTTGAGATGGGTTATAAATAACCGCCTTTTTATAATCTTCTATTGCAAGCTGACGTTTGCTTTGAGCGTCATATACCATACCTCTATAATAATATGCGTCTGAATTTTTAGAATCATCAATTATTGCTTGATTTAAAGTAGTTAAAGCGGCAGGATAATTTGCCTTACTCAACAAATCTGCTCCTTTTTGAACCTGAGTTTGACTAGTAGCACCTTTAATTTGAGCCAAAGCTTCAGAAGCGTTTTTATTATTTGGGTTTAGTTTAATTGCTTGTTGTAAATAAGTTTTTGCATTATACCAATCACTCTTACTTGCATATAAAGCACCTATACTATAAGCTATATCAGAGTTTGCGGGTGCTAATTGAAGAGCCTTTTTATAATATACTAATGCATTATTATCATCTTTTAATCCTTGATAAGAAGCCGCCATCCCTAAGTAAGAACTTGATGTCGGAGGATTTATTGCAGAATACAAAGCTAAAGATTGTTGATAATCATTCTTAGAATATGCGTCATATGCACTCTCAACTGATTCTGACGAAGACGTAGCTTTTATTTGAGCAAGGTTATCAGAAATAAGTTTATTTGTTGGGAATCTTTTTTGAGCATCTGTCAATACATCTATCGCAGATTTATAATCTTTCTTAGCTGCAAAACAAAGAGCTATATTAGTATAAGCATCTGTTTTATTTGGATTAAATTTTAATACTCCACGATAAAATTTGATTGCATTATCATAATCATTTTTCTTGTGAAAATCCACTGCATAATCATACATAATATCAACCATAGACTTATCAAGCTGAGTATTAGATTCAGCATAAGACAATAATTGATCTGGAGACATCGAATTTCGTTTAATCGTCAAAATTTCTTCTCTGATATCATTATTTGTCGGGTCTAAAGATAAAACTTTTTCGTAGGCATCTATAGATTCAGTTGTTTTGTTCAAAGCTTCAAGACACTGAGCCTTATATAAATTTGCTTGTAAATTATCAGGGTACACAACAAGAATTGATTTATAAACATCAAGAGCTTTGTCATAATTCTTTTGAGCCTGGAATAAAGTCCCGATATTTAATCTAGTATTAACTTTTGTTGGAGAATCAGCGGACTCTAATTGTTCGGCCTTAACATAATACCCCATTGCATCATCATACGCTTTTTGTTTTTGTTTAATTGCACCTAAATTAGCATTTAATTCAGGGTCATTCGGATTCTCATCCAGTTTCTTTAAATAAATTCTCTCAAGAGCATATAAGATTTCCGGATCATTATCGCTCTCTGCTAAAGCGGAATTATATTCTGTAACAGCCTCGTCATTTTGTCCAAGCTTATCTAAAAGACGTGCATAACGAAGCATAATTGGGCCATTATGAGGATCCAATTCTATAGTTTTTTTATAATATTCAGCAGCTTTCTCATTATTACCTAAAACCTTCATCATATCTGCAATTTGCGCATATGCACTTTTTTGATATTTTGGGTTTGACGTTAATTGTTCCAATTCATATATTGATGCAGGAAACTGACCTTCTGTTCTTAGTTGGTCTGCTGTATTGTAATGTGATTCAGGAGACTGGTCATAGCCAATTACTTTCAAACAAACACCCAAACTTGTTTGAGCAGAAACAACTGAAGCATAAGCGTTTTGAACATCCTGTTGATCCACAGGATAATATTTAAAATAAAATATCGCGCTTCTAAAATCATCTGCCGCACTTCTACAATCATTTGATTTATTTGCGTAATAAGTTCCACGAGCAAGATAGGCATTTGCTAGCCCAATTCTGGCTGATGTGTCTAAATAATTTATTCTTAAAGCTTTTTTAAATTCGTCAATTGAACTTGAATATTGAGACTGGTATAAATACTGCTGAGCAAGGTCATAATGCTCTTGGAAATCAGCAAATGCAGGCAAAGAAATAGTTTGTGCCGCAAACGATACCGATAGTATAGCCCCTAATATGATTGACGATTTTTTCATAAGAGTATTTTATACCAAGCAAAAATCTTTTACACCCCCAATTTTACAATTAGAAAGATTTGTAAATTATAATACATTTATGTTAAATTAAGTATATGAAAAGAATAGCTATAGTTAGCCACGGATGTGCAAAAAATTTAGTCGACTCAGAATTAATGCTTGGATTGTTAGCCCAAAATGGTTATGAGATTTCACTTGATGAAAATGAATCTGAGATTGTTATTGTAAATACTTGTGCATTTATACATGATGCAGAAAAAGAATCTGTAGATTCTATACTTGAACTTGTAAATGCCGGTAAAAAAGTTATTGTTGCTGGCTGCCTGGCTCAAAAACACAGAGAAAAATTAAAAGAAGCAATCCCTGAAATAGCAGGCATGATTGGACCAACAGATATTGATAAAATAGTTGATATCTTAAAAAAAATTGAAGGGGATAGTGAAAATCCCGAAGATAATTATATTGATGACGTTTCTAATAAACCACAATATGATTACCTTGAAAATGTTGAACGTCAACAAATAACAGTCGGAGCAAGTTCATATATTAAAATTGCTGATGGATGTAATTATAGATGCGGATACTGCATAATCCCTTATTTAAGAGGGGATTATAAATCAAGACCAATGGAAAAAATTATTGATGAAGCAAAATCTCTTGTTAAAAAAGGAGTTTCAGAAATAGTCTTGATCGCACAAGATACAACATATTACGGCATTGATTTATATGGGAAACCAATGCTTGCAAATCTGTTAGAAGAATTAAATAAAATTGAAGATTTAAACTGGATTAGATTTATGTACGCATATCCTACAAATATGTCCGACGAATTACTGGATGCAATTGCAAAATTAGATAAAGTAGTCAAATATATTGATATTCCTCTTCAACATTCTGACGTAGATGTACTTAAATCAATGAACAGGCCAGCTTTTGATTATAAAGATATGATTAAAAATATCAGAGCAAAAGTTTCTAATATTGCAATAAGAACCGCGTTTATTGTTGGTTACCCTGGAGAAACTGAAGAACAATTTGAAAACCTATATGAATTTGTTAAAGAAATGAAATTCAATAAAATGGGAGTATTCAAATATTCGAGAGAAAAAGGCACACCTTCATACAAAATTAAACCTCTTGTTCCTGCAAAAATTAGAAACCAAAGATATAAAAAGCTTATGGAACTTCAACAAGGAATATCAAAGAGTGTAAATGAAAGTTTTGTAGGTAAAACTCTCGATTGTATTATTGAAAGCTACACAGATGATGGAATGATTATTGCAAGAAGTCAATATGATGCTCCTGAAGTTGATGGAGTGGTTTATATCAAAACTGATAAATCTGTTATACCTGGAGATATTGAACAAGTTAAGATTACAGACTGCTACGAGTATGATTTAATCGGCGAAATTATTGACTAATATCAAATTTAAATAGATAATTAGATTATAAATATAATTAATTTGGGGAAATATGAAAAAAATTATCGTAACAGGTGGAGCAGGCTTTATTGGGAGCCATCTTTGTAAAAAACTTATAGACTCTGGAAATAAAGTTATTTGTATTGATAATCTTTTTACAGGTTCTTTGGATAATATCCAAAACTTATTAGATAACCCAAATTTTCAATTTATAAAACACAATATTATAGATCAGTATGATATTGAATGTAATCAAATCTATAACCTTGCTTGTCCTGCAAGCCCACCTCATTATCAATATGACCCGGTTTCCACAATGAAGACTTCTGTACTTGGAATAATAAATGCGTTGGAAGTTGCACACAAATATGGTGCAACAATACTTCAAGCATCAACAAGCGAAGTATATGGTAATCCACTTGTACACCCACAAACGGAATCATACTGGGGCAATGTAAATCCAATAGGAATAAGAAGTTGCTATGATGAGGGCAAACGTGCCGCAGAAACCTTGATTATGGACTACCATAGAGAAAAAAATGTAAATACAAGGATTATAAGAATATTCAATACTTATGGACCTAATATGGATAAAAATGATGGCAGAGTTGTATCAAACTTTATTATTCAGGCACTCCAAAATAAAGATATAACAATATATGGTGATGGGTCTCAAACACGTTCATTTTGTTATGTCGAAGATTTAGTTGAAGGAATGACAAGGATGATGAACAACCCTCAAGGATTCATTGGACCTGTAAACCTTGGGAATCAATCTGAAAGAACTATTTTGAATTTTGCAAAAAAAATAATAGACATAACCGGTTCAAAATCTAAAATAACATTTAAACCGCTTCCACAGGATGATCCAATGCAGAGAAAACCTGATATAACGCTAGCAAAACAAGAGTTAAATTGGAAACCTAAAATTGATATTGATGAAGGATTGAAACATACAATAGAATACTTCAAAACTAAAATTACGGAGCGTACATAATGAAGATTTGCGTTATTGGAACAGGATATGTCGGACTTGTTGCAGGAACTTGCCTAGCAGAAATGGGCAACGATGTAATTTGTGTTGATAATGATGTTCAAAAACTAGAACAATTGAAAAATGGTAACATTCCTATTTATGAACCAGGTCTAGAAGAAATGATAAAAAATAATATCCAAGCGAAAAGATTATCATTCACTCCAAATATTGGACTCGCAGTAAAACAATCATTAATCTGTTTTATAGCAGTAGGGACGCCTCAAGAAGAAGATGGTTCAGCTGATTTGAAATACGTAGAACAAGTAGCAACTTCTATTGCAAAATCAATGAACAATTATAAAATTATCGTAAATAAATCAACCGTACCAGTCGGTACAGGAGAAAAATTAAGAGAATTAATATCAGGACTAACAAGTAAAAAATTTGATATAGTTTCAAACCCTGAATTTCTAAAACAAGGGGCAGCTGTAGAGGACTTCTTAAGACCAGATAGAATAATTCTTGGAGTTGAATCAGAAAATGCCAAAAATATTATGCTTGATTTGTATTCACCATTAGTAAGAAACCAAAACCCAATACTTACAATGGATATTAAATCAGCAGAAATGGTTAAATACGCATCCAATGTATTTTTGGCAATGAAAATATCTTACATAAATAAAATTGCAAACCTTTGTGAAAACGTAAATGCAGACATAAACCAAGTAAGAATTGGGATGTCTTCCGATAGTAGAATAGGCACCAAATTTTTATATCCTGGAATCGGATTTGGCGGAAGCTGTTTTCCAAAGGACATAAAAGCTCTTATTAATATAATGGATGAAAACGAGATAGATTCAGAATTTATTTCTCAAATTGAAAAAATAAACTATGAGCAAAAAACTAGATTTATAGAAAGAATATTAAACAGATTTGATAATTCTATAAAAGGAAAGACTTTTGCTATTTGGGGATTAGCCTTCAAACCTAAAACAAATGACGTTAGAGAAGCTCCAGCAATTAATATTATTAATGAACTATTGAACCTTGGAGCAACCATCAATGCATATGATCCAAAGGCAATGGACAATGCTAGAACAATCTTTAAAGACAAAATCAAATATGCAGATTCATATTATGAAACTTTGGAAAATGCTGATGCCGTTATTTTACTCACCGAGTGGAATGAATTTAGACGTCCTGATTTTGAAAGGATAAAAGAAACTCTTAAAACGCCAATTATTTTCGATGGTAGAAATCAATACAATGAAGAATATCTGAAAGAGATTGGTTTTGAATACTATCAAATAGGCAGAAGAAACGAAGAAAACAGAGTAAATGGGGTAAATGGGATAAATTTAGATAGTAAACGAGGCAAAGTATGTGCTCAAGATTAATACCAAAAGTTTCTATCATAGTACCTGTTTATAATACTGAACAATACTTGAGACAGTGTCTTGATAGTTTGTTATCCCAAACTTTAGTTGATATTGAAATTGTCTGTGTTAATGATGGTTCAACCGATAGTTCGCCTAAAATTCTTGAAGAATATACTAAGAATGATTCAAGAGTAAAAGTTATTACTCAAAAAAATGCAGGACAATCAGCGGCAAGAAACAAAGGTTTGTTGAGTGCAAGTGGAGAATATATAGGTTTCTTAGATAGTGACGATTACGTTAAACCTGAAATGTTTCAAAAGCTATACAATAATTCAAAAAAATATGATACTGATATAACAATGTGCGGAGTCACGACATTAAACTCTAAAACTAGTCAGTTTTCAGATGAAGATACTTATCTAACTATGAATTTATTCCCAAAAGAATATGATGAAAGAGCTTTCACGCCTTCTGAAACATATGATTTTTTATTCAGAATATGTGTTCCACCTTGGAATAAAATATTCAAAAGAGAGTTTTTAGAACAAAATAGCCTTAGATTTATTGAAGGTGTAAATTTTGAAGATAATGTGTTTTTCTTAGATTCATATTTAAGGGCAAAAAGCATAAGTCTTGTGAGAGAATGCTTGGTCGTATACAGAATGGCATCAGAAACTTCTTATTCATTCTCTGAAAAACAAGATTTCAAAAAACTTGATTTCTTTAAAATTATGAAATCAGAAAAAAATACATTACAAAAACTCAAACTGTATAACAAATTAAAAAAACAATTTGAAATAGCTAAGAGAAACACCCTTATATACTGGTATAGAAAGGTTCACACACCCAAGATTAAATTTATCTACCGACTAAAATTGTTCTTTGAGTACCCCATAAAAGATTTAGAAATGGAATAATACTTAATAATGAAACGGACTATACTTTTGGTATAGTCCGTTTTTTATAAATATTTTAGAAATAAGTGGAAAGCCATACAAATAAAGCTTTTACGACCAATCATAATATAGCCAAATCCACAACTTTTGATGTGTCTAGATATCCACTAAAACGATGATTTTACAAAATTTTGCTATGATATTCTAAATATATAACATAACACTAGATAAGAAAGGATAGGCTATGGGAATCAAAGCTATCGGAAAAAATATAGCACATAAAGTCGCAACACCGTTTGCAAAAAAGAGTATGTCATCAAATCCATTTGAAAATAATAGTTTTAAGGGGAAAGCATTTAACAATAGCGTTTTGCCGTTCGCAGATGTATTCCAAACTAATAAATCAAACGTTCAAAACAGAATGAAAATGATATCAAGTTCTGTTATTGGAGCCGTTTCAAGTTTTGGACACAAGATAACTCAACCAATTGTTAATTTCGCAAGAAATATGAAAATGGGAATTGCTAATACAGTAAATTCAATAAAATCTATTCCAAACAGAGTTCACGAAGCAAGTAAAAATATGTCAGAAAGGATTTCTGAGAACATAAATCGATTAAGGAATATCGGTGCTCACGATGAAAGAACAGAAAGCGGCGTTAAGATATTAAATATTAAACACATTAATGAAAACGCATCTGTTGAAGATTTAAAAGCAACTTGGCTGAACGAAAACGAACTAGAAACTACTAGGGAGGTTGCTTAATGAACGATAAGATTAAAAGAATTATTGAAGTTTTAAGTCATCATACAGATTTAGAATCAATTTCAGTTTTGGAAGAACTTGGAACAAACGCTTCTTGTAACGAAGTACGAGAATTAACTTCTCAAGCTCTAGTAAGAAAAAATATTCATGAATCACTATCAGTTGTTATCATCAATAAAGGAAAAGGTATTAATGACCTAAGTCCTGTTGTTGCAATGTCAACGATAAGTGAAATTTTAAATTTAGGTGACAAAACAGAAATAGTAAAAATATTAGACGATACTATTGAAATGCATTCTGACGAAGAAGTTAGAGAAAATGCACGTTCTGTAAAATCATTATTATCTTTAAGCTAGTTAGCTTAGTCTTGGGAAAATAAAAAGCGGACTATAAATAGTCCGCTTTTTGCTTATTAATTAGTATTAGTTATTCATCCGCAGTTGCAGGTTTTTTGTTGATTAAGTCAACAGCTTCCATTGCAGTACCTTGAAGATTTTTATAATATCTCTTGTCATGTACATTCCCTGTATTTTGTTCTCCAGTTTGAGCAATATCACTAATTTGTTTCAAAAGATCAGTAGTCATAGTAATCTCTTTGAATAATGTACCTTCATCCTTTATTTTGAATCCAGTTTCACCTTTGAACATTTCATGCCAGTTATTAAGAGATTTGTCAGATTCTTCGTTCATATCAGCCCACTTAGCAACGTGTTTCATCGCATCAGTATTCAATTGAAGTTCATCATCACCTAACCTTGGATATACATCTTGATTGTACTCACCAACTTTTTTAGCTAAACTCTTACTTTTTGATTCAAGAGTATCATCTTCAAAAGGAACATCAGCATCACCAACACCACGTTGTTCTTCCGTAGACATAGTGGCTAAACCAGCTACATAACCTGCTAATTGAACAGCACTTAAGCCTTTCATATCTTGATTGTAAATGCTATCAATTACCGGAATTTGTTCATAACCATTTATCTTGGTCAACAATTCACCTTTTTCTGTTGGTTTATTATCTTGAGTTATAAAATCATTATCTTTAAGGATACCTTCTCTGTTCTTGAAATCCCCTACAAGAGCCTTCGTTTTTATGGCTTTTTCTTTAGGGTCTTTATCATATGCAAATAAAGATTTAGAATAGAATTCATTTAAGAAATCAGTCTTACCAAAACTTTTATCCATATTGGCAACAAATGAGAAGTCCGTTTTTAAGTGGCTTTCAATATCATTTGAAGGAGTCTTGATTAATTTTTCGAAACCTTTTTCCTGAGCGCCATTTACTGCCATACAATATGTATAGCCTCTCTCATCAATTCCACGACGGCCTGCACGACCTGCCATTTGGTGGAATAAATTTGGAGTTATTGTAGCTTTTCCGTTTTCATCTACTTTTGTACTAACCGGCTTCATTAAACTTGTAATAACAGTAGAACGAGCTGGCATATTAATACCTGCAGAAAGAGTTTCAGTTGCAAATACAACTTTGACTAATTTCTTTTGGAACAAAGTTTCAACTAATTCTTTTTGTTCAGGAAGCATACCAGCATTGTGAATAGCGTATCCATGTGTCAACGCTTCCTCATCAAGTAATTCTCCCAAGTATTTACCTGATTTTTGATAATTATATATTGTTTTTGCAATTTTTTTGGAATCATCATTATTCGTCAATTTAGGACCATTAAATTTCATATAATCTACAAGTTCTCTTGATTTACGCTTGCTGAATACAAAGAATATTGCAGGAACTTTGTCTTCTTTCTCTAATTTATCAACAACACCAACATAATCATCATTTGTAGGCAACATCTCTTCTGGAGGCTTCTCATTAGCTTTCTTTTGCTGCAATTTAGCAAGTTTTGAACTATCTTTAGAATTTGGATTCTTTTTATGATCCAATTTAATAACATGGAAATCTAATTGTACATGCCTTTTTTCAGGTGGAACGTTAATTAATACCGTGTGAGTACCTGTATCTTGAGCTTTATAAGATTCATCAGGAGTAACTTTTTCAGCCTTTCCATAACCTTTTGTAGAAGAAATCCAGTCAGTAATATCTTCAGCATTCTTCATTGTTCCAGATAACCCTAAAATTTGAGTTTTTGGTTTTGTAAGCAAGATAGATTGTTCCCAAACCCCGCCTCTATCTTCATCATTCAAATAATGCAATTCATCAAATACAACTGTTTTCAAATCCTTTAAGATTGGATTATGATTGTTCATTTTGTCTTGCATCATCATATTTCGGTATACTTCAGTCGTCATTAGAACAATAGGAGCATTTTTATTGATTTTGCGATCCCCTGTTAATAAACCAACATTTTCATCCCCATATATTTTTTGGAATTCTCTTAGTTTATCATTACTCAAAGCTTTTAATGGAGCTGTGTAAAAAGTCTTTTTGCCTTCTTTTAAATTCTTAGAAATAACGTAATGAGCAATTGCAGTCTTCCCTGTACCTGTTGGAGCTGCAACTATAACATCATTTCCTTTATACAAATTTTCAGCGGCGGCAGTTTGATAAACATCAGGAGGATAAGCTCTCATTGTTTTTTCATCTATTGGTAAATTAAAATAATTTTCTGATAGTGTTTGTCCATAAGATGTAGAAAGCTCTGCGCCTCTAAACTTAACTAAAGAACGATTTGCTGCATTTAAATAATTTAAATTAACCTCTCGTGTATTAGGTGCCGAAACATTTTGACTCAAAGCTCTTACTCGAGAACTTGATGTCTGAACCCCCATAACATTCGGGTTATTTAAAATATGCATATAAAATCTCCATCACACTACTCAGTCTGTTTAGTAAAAACATGTATTCCAGTTTTTTTGCTACTTTGGGGTTTTTATGAAACATATGTTAACATAACCCAGTTGGGCTAAATAAAAATTTTATAAAAGAATGGGTCAGTATTCATCGAATACTGACCCATTCTAAATTTATGATTTATTTAATAAATCTATTCTTTTGTATATTCTGCGTCGATTACGTCATCGTCACTACTTGATGAAGATTCAGAAGAATCAGCTGATTCTGATTTTGCAGAGTCACCTTCCTTTTGAACTTGTTCGTATGCTTTTTGAGAAATACCGAACATTGTTTGTTGTAATTCATCAGAAAGTTTTTTAAGTTCTTCAACGCCCTTTTCAGCTTCAACGGCTTTTTTCAATGCTTCTTTTTGTTCATCTAATTTTTTAGTATCTTCTTCTGAAATTTTACCTTCAAAATCTTTTACTAATCTATCAGCAGAAGCGATTAAAGAATTTGCATTGTTTTTAACTTCTGCACCTTCTTTTTTCTTTTTATCATCCGCCGCATTGACTTCAGCTTCTTTAACCATTTTATCAATATCATCTTCATTTAAGTTAGAAGAATTTGTGATTGTAATTTTTTGTTCTTTGTTAGTTGCTTTATCTTTTGCAGAAACGTTTACAATACCGTTAGCATCAATATCAAATGTTACTTCAACTTGAGGAACGCCTCTCATTGCAGGAGCAATGCCTTCAAGACGGAACATGCCTAATGATTTGTTATCTCTAGACATTGGTCTTTCACCTTGAATAACGTTGATATCAACAGCTGTTTGGTTATTTTCAGCAGTTGAGAAAACTTGAGACTTAGAAACTGGGATTGTAGTGTTTCTAGGAACTAAAGCTGTCATAACGCCACCCATAGTTTCAATACCAAGTGTTAAAGGAGTTACATCTAACAATACGATATCCTTAACTTCACCGGCAAGTACACCAGCTTGAACAGCAGCACCAACAGCAACAACTTCATCAGGGTTAACCGTTTGGTTAGGTTCTTTACCTGTGTAATCTTTTACCAATTGTTGAACTGCAGGTATACGAGTTGAACCACCAACTAGGACAACTTCATCAACTTCATTCTTGCTTAAACCAGCATCAGATAATGCTTGTTCCACCGGTTTCTTACATCTTTCTAATAATTCATAAGACAATTCTTCAAATTTAGATCTTGAAAGAGTCAAGTCTAAGTGTTTTGGACCATTAGCATCAGCTGTGATGAATGGTAAATTTATATTTGTTTCAACAACAGAAGACAATTCGCATTTAGCTTTTTCTGCTGCTTCTTTAATACGTTGCATAGCTTGTTTATCAGAAGATACATCAATACCTTCATTTTTTTTGAATTCTGAACAAATCCAATCCATAACTTTTTGGTCGAAGTCATCACCACCTAAGTGTGTGTCACCTGAAGTTGAAAGAACTTCGTGAACGCCATCACCGATTTCAAGAACTGAAACGTCGAATGTACCACCACCTAAGTCAAATACTAAAACTTTTTCTAGTTTATCTTTTTCAAGCCCATAAGCAAGAGCTGCTGCAGTTGGTTCGTTGACGATACGAAGAACCTCTAGACCTGCGATTTTACCGGCATCTTTTGTTGCTTGTCTTTGAGCATCATTAAAGTATGCAGGAACAGTTATAACTGCTGATGTAACTTTTTCTCCCAAGTATGAACTAGCATCATCAGCCAATTTTCTCAAAATCATAGCTGAAATTTCTTGAGGAGTATAGTCTTTACCATCTATATCCTTTTTATAATCTTCACCCATATGTCTTTTAATAGATGCGATTGTTTTATCAGGGTTAAGGATTGCTTGACGTTTTGCAAGTTGTCCTACTAATCTTTCACCTGTTTTTGAAAACCCAACGATAGAAGGAGTTGTTCTCATACCTTCTGCGTTAGCTATAACGGTAGGTTTACCACCTTCCATAACTGCTACAACTGAGTTTGTAGTACCTAAATCGATTCCGATTGTCTTTGCCATAATATATCTCCTTATTAAATTAATTAACTTACTTAATTCAATCTACTTACTTTTTCTACACTATCATTTAAACACCATTTTTAATGAAACATTAAAAAATAAACAAAAAATTAATAATTGTGCTATGCACATAATCAAATTAGATTTAATTGTAGGCTACCTAAACAAATGGAAAATAAAAAATCAGGTGCAAATAATTGCTCCCTATAAACTTATCACCTATCAATACTATACTTTTTTTATATTATAATGTATTATCAACTTAAGTGGTTGAAAATACATATTTATTTCAACATTTAGTGTTTTAAAAAGGACTTATGAAAATAAAAAATAATAATAATAAATATTGTCTCTTGGATAAATTAAACATTTTTAAGAACCATGATCAAGATAAAAAGGTGTTTTTGATAATAAATAATCCTTATATTGGAGATATCCTATTAATAAATTCACTTGTACAAAATATTAAACATATTTATCCTAATTCTATTGTTGTTATGCTCACGACATCTAACTTAGCTGATGTTGCAAAATATCAATATGGAGTTGATGACGTAATCATCTGGGATCGGATTGATATGCATAACAATCTTTTAGAAACAATAAAATTCATAAAAAACTTCCCGTATAAAAAAATATTTGCGGCATTTCCTATATACACAAGAGAACGTTCTGTATATCTTTCATTGCTTCTCAATTCAAAGTATATTTTGTTTTATAAACAAAATAAAAGATTTTCAATTCCAAATTTATTATTAAGAACAAAATATAAAATAAAATGTAATGGCACAACTATGCAAGAATATCACGCAAGTCTGCTCACAGGGATAACCAAAGAGAAATTAGAAAATAAACCAATACTCTATAACGTCACCAATAACGATTTAATAAAGGATTACAGGGATACTTATATATCTTTATGCTGTACAAGTACACGAACAATAAAAGATATGCCATTTGAAGTTGTTTGCCAAGTTATAGAAACACTAAAAGATTATAAAATAATATTATTAGGCAGTGGACAGCTAGCCTCAGAATTATCTGAAAAATTAAAGACAAAATATTTTAGTAATTTAGTTGATCTAACAAATAAAACAACAATTCTAGAAACGGTAAATTACATAAATAATTCAGTAGGAATGGTTAGTGTTGATACTGGATTAATGCATTTTGCTTGTGCATTAAAAACCCCTGTTGTTTGTGTATTCTATGAGACAAATAAATCCTCATATATGCCGAATCCATTAATTTATAAAGCCGTAATTGTAAATAAAGAAAACGCTAAAAACTATAAAAATATTATATCAGCACTATCAACGTTAGAAATAGCTAAGTCACATTAAATCTATTTTCAATTAATGTATAATCAATGGGTGGCTATGCACATAAGCAAGGAACGTCATTGCTAGGGAAAGTTCATTTACCCCCGAAGCAATCCAGGTGCTAAGCACGTATTCAAGGGATAATACGTCATTGCGAGTGTCAGCGAAGCAATCCATAGGGATAAATAATGTGGTGCAAAAAATTGCACCCTACTAACCAACTGGATTACGAAATTAAAATAATACATTTGCTAAATATCAAAAGTATGGTTATAATACAATTATAGCCCTAATGATGTACCACTTCGGTGGAGTTGCTAGGGCTTTTGCTTTATTAAATTTACCTCTTTGAGGAGGAGGTCGTGATTGTTTGTGAGCCAAAGGCGAACATTACAAGCACGGGTGGTGGTTAGTCAGGAAAACCAAAAACTTCATCCATTTTTTGAAACACACCTTCAATACTATTGTCGATATCATTATTACAAAATCTTATGACCTTGAACCCTTTAGATTATAAAAATTCTGTTCTTATGTTATCTTTTTCAATTTCTTCAGGTTCATTATGTTGACCACCGTCAAGTTCAATTATTATCCATTTTTCTTTACAAATAAAATCTACGATATAATTTCCTATTGGGTATTGACTTTTAAACGCCAAATTGTGATATTTATGATTTTTCAGTAATTGCCATAGTTTTAATTCTTGAGGTGTTGAATTTTTTCTCAAATTTCTTGCTAAGATATTTTTCTTATTCATAGATTAATTCTAACATGACTAACCACCACCCGCATTTGTATTTTTCACGTTCCCGTTCAAAAACAACTGCGACCTCCTCCCCAAAGAGGTGATAACAATTGTGAACGTATGCGGATTTTGCGGATTGTCAACAGAGGGCTGGAGTCATCAGCATAGCTGATGCGTGCCCGTTTATAGTTGACAACCAAACGAGTAGAGTGAGTGTAACGAAACTCGTCACTTGGACAGAACCACGCTTCTGAACAAGGCCCACTAATCCAAGACGGTGAAGCAATCCCATAGGGGTAAATTATGCAATGTGTTCATCGTTATATAATGATGAACACATTGCATTTAATTTAATACTGAAACATTAGAATCTACGATTTTTAATGATTTTAGATAATTATTTATTTCATTAGTTGATTTTTCTGATTTGAAAAAATTATGATTCGAATAATTTTCATCCTGCTGTCTTTGCACAATTTCATCTAAAATGCCAACAGACTTATTATATGCTTTTATTGCAATATCGGGAGCGAAAGATTCTTTTAATGATACTTCACAACATCCCATTATATATAAAACAGAATACATAGAATGGCTTAAATGCTGTTGAGATCTACACTTGTTTTCTTTTCGTACATATTCATATAGATAAAAACTATTCAACAAATCATTATGTATTGATGGATTACTATACACGTCATCATAATAATCCTTAATTAGTTTATTCTTACTAATTTTAGATTTATGCGGTATAGATTTATATATTGCACAGTATACTTGTAATAATAAGTCAGAATTTATTGCTTTTGGTTTCTTTTCTTCTTCTACATTCCTTTGTATTAACAAAGACACCTCTTTTGTATCAAAAAAAGCTTTAATCTTTTTTAAATTTTCATTTGTGCTTTTCAAATCATACAAAGTTATTTTATTTTGGTTATTCGTACCTCTAACAATAGCTGTTATTTGGTCATCATCTGTAGTTTGATATATCCTTGCCATTACATAAGATTTATGAAACGGCAACAATTGTTCTTCTGAATCCTCTCTCTCTTTAAATAAATTATAAATTGTTTTAGTCGTTTGACCACCATTAACAATATAGGGGTTTTCTAATGTTAAAACTGTGTCCCCTCCAACCGTTTTATCTTCCCAACGCCTACAAACTATTGATAAACCGTTATTTTTATACCAAAACATTTTAGGATCACTCAATAAACTTGTAGCAATATTTTTGTTAATCTCCCCACCAACTAATTTTCTTACGTTTTTTTCTAAAATTCTATCTTTAAATGATTCATATAACTTAGCTAATTCATACGTTTTGAAACTGACAATACAAGCACTAATATTATGATTCATTTTAATAATATCATCCGATATCTTTATTTTTACATCACTAATTTCTTTTTCTGGTTTATCAATGAAAAAATTATAATCGTTCAAAACTATAAATTTATTTACAACACTATATTCATCTTTAAATTTATTTAATTCATTAATTTCTAAATCATTCAAATTTGAACCATTTGTCACCAAGAATAAATTTATTTTTATATTTGAACCATCACTACCTTTGCAAATATCGATAAATTCCTCAAATTTATTTTTTAAATACGAGTTTAAAGGATAATTACTAATATCTGCATTGATAATTATTTTTTGAACCTTATTTATAAATGCTTGCACATCATTTGATCCAATTGTTTGATTCAAATTAGTTTCAGATTTATATTTCACTTGGAACAAATTAACATTGATATCTCCAGTAGAACTTTCTTCATCAATATTAAAAATATCTATATTTTGGTCATTTCCACCCTCTGTTATCTCTTCAATAACCTCCTCTATATTATAATTAGAAAGAAAACGCTGAAGGGTATATACTACGAATGTAAATGGAATTTGATTACTTTCAGTAATATTTCTATTTTTAAAAATTTCTTTATTGACTAATTCCGCTCTTAAAATCCTCAATTTACTATTCAAAATATCATTTTCTAGCTTATTCATACAAACACAATCCTTCCACCAACAAAAAATATAGATCCAAACACTATCATACATACAAAATTTTAAACTGTAAATTAGCTCACTAGGTAATATTTAATAGTAACTTGTCTACGTGCATAGCACACTACCCTAGCACTTCCAATGCTAAATCTACCCTGCCGAATGGGGCGCTGATTTGGTAGCCTTGGACAGAAGATGCAATTTTTTCTCTGATTTCTTGGGCGATTTCTATCCCAATCTTAGCTCCGTCTTCTTTGGTCTTAGCCTTTGACATTCTCTCTATAATAAAATCAGGAACCTCTACTCCAGGTACTTCATTCTGCAAGAACAACGCATTCTTTAGTGAAACCAATGGCCAAATTCCTGCAACAATCGGAACCGTAATATCATTTTTAGAAACGATATCAATAAACTTAAACAAAGTATCAGTATCAAACACAGGTTGTGTCATTACATACTCTGCACCAGCTCTCAACTTGTTATAATAATGCTGGATTTCTTTATCCAAATTCACAGCACAAGGGTTTGCGCCAACACCTATCAATATAGAAGTCGGTGGTTTGATTGAACTTCCTGCAATATCATGCCCGTGGTTCAAATTGTGGACAACTTTTGTTAACCCAACAGCATCAACGTCAAAAACAGCCGTCGCGTTAGGATAATTGCCTAATTTGGGAGGGTCTCCAGTAATAACTAAATAATTCTTAATCCCTGCAGCATACCCACCCAAAAGATCAGACTGCATTCCAATCAAGTTTCTATCACGGCAACAATAATGCAAGATAACTTCTATCCCGATTTTTTGCTCTATCATTACTGCCGCAACCAATGGAGATATCCTTGCACTAGCCCTCGGACCATCAGGGATATTAATAGCATCAACTCCATAATCTTTACAGAGTTGAACCTGTTTAAGCATCGGGGTTAAATCAACAGAACGGGGCGGCGTGATTTCTATAGTCACAGCCTTTTCATTACCACCAAATAACTTACGAGCAAACTCGCATTTATCAATTGTTTTTGTGACTTCTATTTCTGAATCAATAGGAGTCTCTATTTTTGTTATCTCAACATGAGCCTTAACACCACTAAGTGCCTTAATTGTTTTTGCCATCTCAATTATGTGTTGAGGACTTGTTCCACAACATCCACCAACACCCATAACTCCAAGGTTGATATAATTCTTGCAATAAGACGTAAAGTACTCTGGAGTACTTAAATAAATCATTCTACCGTCTTTTTTCTGAGGCTGACCCGCATTAGGTTCAACAACCAACGGTTTTGAAATATGAGGCATAACTTTTTCAATAGCACTCAACATTGCGTGAGGTCCAATTGTGCAATTCATACCAAGCACATCAATATTTTCAACTTTGTCCAGTTCCGCCATTGCATCTGAAATCTTTTGCCCCTCAACCGTTTCCAATTCTTTTGTCAACGTAATAGATGCAACAACAGTGATATCAAATTCTTTTGCAACATGAGTTGCAAGTAACAATTCTTCTATATTAAAAAACGTCTCAAACATTATTCCATCAACACCATTTTCAACAAGTGACTTGACCTGTTCTCTATAAGATGTTTCTAATTCTTCTGTATTTTCAGAAGTAACAACAGAGCCAAAATTTAAACTCGGGCCAATTGAACCCAAAATATAATTGTTTTCAGTAACAACAGATTTTACAAGTTCAA
>Ga0302271_10001075_pt1 | contig 26756 bp, 18 predicted proteins | sample III_Bog_N1_1_FD_198767 | JGI IMG/M metagenome (GOLD analysis project Ga0302271, IMG submission 198767) | Peat permafrost microbial communities from Stordalen Mire near Abisko, Sweden - III_Bog_N1_1 | ecosystem: Environmental > Terrestrial > Soil > Wetlands > Peat | place: Sweden: Abisko... | reverse complement strand
AAGGGCATTATCCACTGAATTACTGTCTACGGGTAATTTGATTACGTCTCCTTGTGAGCATTTCACAACTCTCGCGATTTTATTGATAATAAAGTTAAGTTTCATTCCAAAAAGTTAAATTTAATCTGATTTTTCACTAGCTTTAAGGATCTACTCAGAGTTTTCTAAACTATCGGACTCTTTAGCTAACAGCTTATTGAACTCAGGCGAAACATCACCTCGGAGAATGAATTGAACTTTGACGTTTTAATAGGATAGTTCGATGTTGTAAAACTCCTCTACGACATTGAAATCTCTCTCTCGAATCCATCTATCAAGAAGTAGAGTTGCTAGTTCATACTTTGTTTCCATTTTTTATTTATCACTCGGCCAGAGATGATCAATGAAATTCAGTGGCTGATTCTTGAGCTAAAAAATCAAAGGATTACTGACATTGAACGAATCGGTGATGCTACTTTGAAGGAAAATAGCCATGCGGATATCATAACGAATTTTGTCACTCGTAGCTGGTAATCCACCCTTGTTTGAGCTCGCTTGCTGGTAAGTTTTTTTTAGAATTTACTCAATATCCTCAGCATTTTCATCCTCTGAAACACTTTCTAGAGTTATCTAAATGTTGCTCACATACCACTGGCAAAGTGAAAAGGACTGAAATGATTTATAAAAGAGCATCGGGACGAACAGTAATTCTTAGATTCGATTCTGCACGAAGAGATATTTAGATTATTGCACACTTGGAAATTTCACAACTTTCACAATTCCTGTAGGCTAAGCAAGTGGTTTAGAGGAACTAAGCAGGGGAGGACCAGGAACAGAACTGAGCCGTAAGCGAGTGGATTTATCCATTGGAGGAGCGAGGGAAACAGTTGGTAAAATAGATTTCTCTGTGATGTTTTGATTCGTTAAATTAACTCCTACAAACTATTAGGAAGATTGCAAAGTATTGTTATTATTGTTGTCATGATACGATTGCATGCTTTTATTCATGTCTTAGGATTACTAATTAGGTTGCAGCATACTTGTGATCAATTTAGCATCAGGTAATACAGAAGAATTCTTATTGCTGGCAGTGGATTTTACCATAAGATTACTGTTACCTAATCTTTTGTCACTTCGTTTCATGTCATCTCCAACTGCAAGATTGTCATCAGCAGGAGTTATTAAACCAGATTTGGACAGTTATTGCGGTTGCTATTGCTATGATTGCTATTACACTTACTGTTCATCTTATTCCTGTAGAATATCTTCTCCATCATAGGAGTAGGCGATTCTTTTATCTTTCGAGGCTTCAGGTGAAAGATCATCGTCTTCCTGGGAGCTTTAGGTCTCGTTGATTTTATTGGAGTTCTTTTTTGATATTTCCTAGGAAAGTTTCATATTTTGAACAGTCAAAAAATGCCATAAAAATGATATTATTTATTTGATTTGTAGTTTACATCATTCATGTTTTAGAATTAATCAAATTTTTGCTTGATAAAAGGAGCTGAGAAGTGTCCACTTCGACGTTTTTCTTCTGTTGAGCTGTTTTGAATAGGAGGAATATCCAGTTGGAATTAATCGTACGTAGCTGTTGAGCTCTTGAATACTCCATCAGTTAAATTAGTGCTGACTTGCTGATATTTTAAGAAAATAATTGTTAATAAAACAGCTGTTTCTAGAAAATATTCTCACAATTTAATCTTATTCTTTACCTTTCTTAACACTTATGACTATTGTAACTGCTATTTTGGGTGATTTTTATCATCAACTTTGCTGGAAGATGGAATCGAATTTTTAGATTAATCAAAGAGTTTCACTGATTTAAGCATCTTCGAATTATCGTGATTGGCTTGCTGAGTTTAATTTTAAACCGGCTGCTAAAGATGGTCAGTATCGCTCTTCTTTGTAAAACTAGCATTTTGAGCTGGACTTTTAGTGATCTAAAGTTCGTTTTCTTGATTTCAAAAAAAAAAAGTAATGAGAAAATGTTTGGTTTTATTTTTGTAGTGTATTTACCTCTTTCTTTGGCCATCGGTGAGGGGTTTTGCTAGGAGATAACACTCTTAGAAGTCATCCCTATTCCTCCATTTCCATTGCTGCCAAGAAGCTAAGGGGGTAGAGGACTCGAAGCTATTGGATAATTTTCTCGACTTGGACTCTAAATGATGCTGGGAGGGAATTGATGTTGGGAGGAAAATGATTGATCCTTCCCTTTTGTACCTACCTTTTCTATTGATGCTACTCTACGTTGGCTGCCTTCTTTTTTGATATCCGATGTATTAGCCTTATTTTTAAGAGATTTTGAAGCACTTGGTTAAACTTAAAAATATTATGTAATTTTACTTGTTTATTCGAGGAAATAGTCGTGGTTGGCTGCTGGGATGCAAGATTTTTCTTTCCTTAAATCGATTAGTTATTAAATTTAATTCCATTTTTGTTGTCTAAATACTGTACCCCTCCTTTCTTTTTGAATGAGACTGATGACTAAGCCTGAGGACGTTAATTGATTAAAATACTCATTTATTCTTTTTCTTCCTAACTCAATCGAATCTAATACTTAACTGGATCTCCTGAGGAAATACCAGGCTATAATTCTGTTTGCGAAGAACTTGGCTTATCAAAGAGCCCATTGAGTTGATTTCTCATGCTACTCATAGTCGCAAATATCCTCTCAGCGCTGCTTGGAACATTAGGATACTTTGAATTCAATTTAAGAAGTGTCGCAGCTCCAGCAGAAATGTCAGAATTAGTAATATTTTATTTATTCACAGGTAATTATTACAGCTAAGTCTATGATAATTGTTATTGCGACTATGCTTGCTCAGGGCGTTTATCAGTAATTGCATTTTCCCTCTGTTGAGAAGGAGTTTAGACACTGTAAGGCTGCAATAACCGATTTGTAGCGAAAAATAGATTAGAAGAAGATGGTCTTTTCGAAGATGGAACCAAGAAGCGGTTTGTGGAAGCTAGAGTAGATCTTGAACCCGACGATACAAGTGCATTGTTTATCTGGGATTGCTACTATTATTTCGAAATAGAATCAACGAAATTCACAATATTATCCATAATTGCACCCTCTTGTGTTCCTTTTTGCACACTCATTCGCCTACTAGTTACAGAAAGAGCAGCTTTTTCTGCTTAACCTTATTAAATCAAGGTTTTCTATGAAGGTGTTACTTTTAGAACCTTAGACGCCTTCAAACTTGCGAAAGATTGTATTGGGTGTAATGAAGATTCCTCAGATAGGAATCTCACATTGTTACTATTGTTATTGTGATTTTATGCGATGTTTTACTGAAATCGATCGGAAGGTGACTGGGAGTTTTCAGGAGCATCACTGATCGGATTACGATGTGAATAAGGATTTTGAATGTCAATAGCAGTCACGCACGTAAGTTTGCTCTGTAATGAAGGAACTTTTTTATGGAGACTTCGTTTGAAGTTAGTAGAAGCAGAATTTGAGGAAGATGGCCTTACAAGTTTCTTAGAAAACGAAGGTTAATTTGAAGACGATGAAGATGGTCGAGCATAGCCTCCTTCTATGCCAAGATTAGTTGAACTCTATGGGGTTTGATATGCTTCTTCAAACCGTTTTTGTTGAGATGTACTTGGGTTTCTTGATTTTGCGCTCTAAGGGTGTTTTATTATGCTTGGAGGTTATCTTGAGAAAATAAACGGCACTGTCGGTGAGCTCATGTTATTCGCAGGATTTGAGTCAACTACATCTTCGATTTTATCAATTTTTGGCTAAATGTTATTTCCTTGAACTTACTATCGATAGAATTCAAGTTGGATTTGCAAACTTTTCTTGAATTTCTACGAAGAATTAGAGCTCGTTGGTTATGCAGGGGCTTATTGCAAAATTTGATATGATGTGCTACTAGGATTGTTGTTGTTAGAATTATTATTCATGTAGTTGTTATTGTAGTTTATGGCACTAGGATGCACAAGTTAAATGGGCACTTTCTTCAAGTGACGATGCTTGTTTAAGGATTTGAAAGTATGGTGACTTTACAGTTGATTTAAGTAATCTGGTGCCACGTAAAACTAAGCAGCAGGTGTAGCTGGTGATGCAGATATTCCAGAAGAAGCTAGGTAATTCTTTTTATTTGAGTTATGGCTCGCTGTTAATTAGTGTTTCTGGAATTTGATGTCATCTTCAAACTCTGCGAATTCAACAACAGAATTCTCTCCTATCTGATCGAACGCTAGTTTGCCAATGAATTTTTCATACTTTCTCTTGAACTTATCCTAAAGAAAGAGACGATCTGTGCCTTCCCTGAAAAAATTCTACAGTTTCTCATACGCATTCCGATAACATTACTCAGCTTTATCTGTTTCTTAACGTTTTCGATAATACTTCCCAAGCTTTGTCCACGTGTACGAGAGAATATTCGCTAGAAATACTGCATCTGCTTGCGTTTCTGCCGATTCTCCTGGTTTTTGAGGTAATAAAATAGCTTCAAGCGTGCTAATCACAAACTCCGCACAACGAAGCATCTCAATGCTCATTTCTTCTTCGTCTTCTTGCCGTTTGGTGTCTTCACCCTGTCTGCCAGTTTCTACTTCTTTTAGCATCTCATTGAGTACCTCCACTTTCTTCTAGAAGAATTTACAAAGTGTCCCTTTGAGATCATACTTGGCAGCCTTGAAATACTCTTCTGTTATTGTCTCTTAGATATCATTTAGAATTAACAGTGCCTTTTCCATTTTATCTGCTTCTTAATTTTCAGCTTCATCTTTCTATTCTTCTTTGGAAATTTGCTCTTCTTTCTGAAGATCTTTTTCTTTTTTTTATTTCTTTTCTTTGATAAAGCCAATTCTGTCTTCTTCTTCGTCATCCTCATCGTCTCCGTCTAACTGCACTCGAGCAAATTACCCAGGCTTCTCTTTGGTTTCAGAAGCCGCCCCTATTGTTGCACCTGCTCCTGCATCATGTTCTATTTCTGCACCTTCTTGCTCTTCTTTTATCGAATTCATAGGATTCCCAGCTGCATTTGCATTTTACCCTGGAAAGCCACCTCGACCTTGCTGGGTTTTCGCTAGAGTTCGAAGATGTTTTTTGAGTTATTTTCGTTGAGATTTGTAGACCTCACATAGGTTCAGTGCTATTTCAATACGAACTTCATGGTATTTAAAGTCTTTTTCAAAAATACCTTCCACACTCTCCTCACCATCATCTTCTTCTTTGTTCTAAATCGAATCATCTTCATTATGTTCATCTTCTCCTTCTTATCCTGATCTTCTTTTGTTCTTTTCTGCTGCTTTTAGATGTTTTTCACTTGGCTCTGTGATTTATTTTGCACGAAGTAAGTACTTCTCAGCTAGATAATATCGCTCTTCTTTGATGAGCACAAGAGCGGAGTCCAGAAGAATGCAGCACATAACCATCGTGCACTTGTACGCTTCGAACGTAAACACTGAGTTATTTGAGTGCAGAATCTCCAGACATCGCCGCTCGTTGTAGAGAAAGTTACGGTTTTACTAATACGTGAGCGTGTTTCTGATTCCACTGAGGAAAATGTTTTCGGCTTAAAGCAGGAACTCGCTTACCTTGGAATATTTCTCAAGTTTTTGCTCCTCCTTTTGAAATGCATTATTACCTGTTTTACGCTGCTTATCACCAGCATTTCTTGCATTCGCTGAGAATTAATCGTTTAGTCCATCGTACTCGTCGACCATTCCATTTTCGTATTCCATCATCAGATGCTAGTTAAAATGGGAATCTTACTATTAGATAGAATCATCACTTCCTGCACTTCTCATTTACTAAGCTATGCCGCTAACATCACTATCCTCTCTTCCAAATGAACTCTCCTCGATATTAGGTCTGTCAGCATCAATATGCTAGTTATCTGGATTCATTTTCTATTTGTTTTTTTTCAAGTTCAAATAACCTTCCTTTATTTGAGTTATTCCCCTAAGCTTCTGAAGTAGTATTGTCCTCTCTATCCAAATGTATCCCTCTCTTTCTTTCCTTCAGCGTCTCTTTGTATCTGGCAGAAAGTTGCTTTTCTCTTCCTTTCTAGTTTTGTGGTTATTCTTTTTTTCCCTTTTTGTAAAATTCCTTCCTAAGAAATTAAAATGCAAATTCGTAGTTTCCAATCAGCTTCCCCAACACCCAGACAGATTTCTTTCCAAACTCTTTATGTTTCTTGAATAGCTTAATTTGCTCCCCAAAATGTCTTATTCTCTCTTTTATAATAATTCTCTTGAGTTTATCAGTAAACAGCTTGCCAATTCTCAAAATAATCTTATGATTTATTAATTCAAAGTTACATTTCCTCTGACACAGTCAATCGAGCCAACTTGATATTCCTCCCAAAAATTTCACAGTTTTATCTTGAACCAAACAACACAAAAATACATGCAATTCCTAAACTAACCTCATCCATCTTTGAGGTGTTTGTATGTCTCCAGTAGAATTTGATTCTTATAGCACAAAAAGAGTCTATCTCCTAGATCTTTATAGAGTTTCTAAGCAAGGAAGTAGGTCGTATGTGGAATATTCTTTTCAATCGAGTTGAGTTTTTTCTTTAAAATTATATAATTCGAGTTTATATTGTTCCAGCTGTACATTATGAATAATTTCTTGCTGGGCTAGTAGAAAAATGCTATCATCTGCCTAGGAGAGAGTGTCAGGACATGCCTGGAGATGATGAAATACTTCGGATTGGTTTAGATAATGTTCAGATGTCTCTTAAAGGATTTATTTGGCTTGAGGATAGGTTCACATTCGGAGTCTTTGATGAGTGATTTACTCTTGTAAAGAGACAAATAATCCTATAGCCTCCCTTTAAGCTACTTCATTTCTCTTTCTTTGACGAATAGATTATAATTAGCTTTGATTTTGTTAGCATAGAAAATAGCCATTTCCTGCATATCTGCTAAGATGAAGCTATACAAGAAAGGGTTATCGGCGATTTCAGTCTGCTCTGTGACCATATTTCTTTTTTGCAGTGCCCACTGGATTTTCGAAGAACTGCTCAGTCTCTTTTTATTGTCGTTACTCTCGTTTTGAGAAAGATTTAGACTCGATTCTTTATCTTTCAAGAATAGAGGAATTTACAACTTATTTGAGTTATTTTCTTCCTTCCCCCCAACTCTGAAATAGCCTGTAGAACCAATATCTTGTTTAATAGATGGCCTGGCAAATTTAACTTTTCCTAAGTTCAACTCTGTCAGAGAACTTGAACTATTCACATCTCCTAGTTATGTTTAGCTATGAATCCCCTTTTTCAAGCTGCTCAAGGAAGATTTTTATGCTTTCTGCGCTTAGGTTATTTCATTTTTTTTGTTTTTCAACTTGCTTCTTGCCATCTTGTGATAACTGTACAGCATGTGCCTTCCACAGACCTTCTAATTATGTACTAGATCTTAACCGAAGAAGGTTATGCGAACGTATAAATTAGAATTAAATGACTCCTCTAATTGCATCGGTTTAGAATCTAAAAAGGCTCTGTGCTAGTTCTTCTTCTACCTGAAAATTGTCCAAATAAAAATAGGGAATGTGTTAATCATTTATAAATTATAATGAGTAATTGTTGTTGGGTCCAGAATATCTATTTTCTTACATATCTTCGATGTAGAACTCATACAAGATGTTATCCCTCTCATTCATGTTCAAGACCATGCTTGAGAGAGTTTCCCTGAGGATTCCACTGAACGTGTTAATCTTCAAGACGAGTTTATGCTATTTGTTTTCCTCAATAACTATTGTTGAGATCATGTGTTCCCATACTTTTTTTTCGAGGAAAGACGTTTAGTCAGTGAGATTGCGCTGGAAATACTTCACGAAGTTGATGCCTTGCGTACCGTATTTCGTGAAACTTGGAGAACCCTATTCGATAAATGAAGAGTTCAGTGATTAATCTTTAAAATCATGCAGAGACACAATCGACCTAGATGAGTTTGGTAGACTTGATTATCCGAGAGCACTCGGCCCTGCAGCTTCCATGCGAATAAATGCAAAACTCTTGGCATGCAGAGCATTATCAGTGCCTTGTCGGGACCATTTTTCTGATCGTATTGTTTTTCGAATTTCTGACTTTCGAGGTTTCTCTAGAGGATTATGATGGTTTAAGCGCTTGTGCATTTAGTCGAAAGCTTCACAGAATTGGAGATAATTCTTATGAAAAAAATAAACAGATTTTTTGGATAATTATTAAGAAAAAAAGCTGATATATTCAAATCTAAGTGTGCTCTATTTTGAAGAAATGATAATAAAAATACCTTGGATTGTCTGAGTTCTGCAATGTTGCTTTCATACTTCACTATTATTAGTGGTACGACTTTCTCCATGAATTCGGGATCGAATTTGAGCATATCAGATTCCATCATATAGCACACGAATCTTCTAGATGTCTTTGGAATATAGATGATGAGCTAAAACCAATCGATATTCAGGTAGAGGTACCGCTTGACAGTGATTAAAAGGAATTAATTGTTAATTTTCTTGATTCCTTAGTAGATGATTTTGAGAGTTCTTAGCACTGGAGTGAGCATTGATTTTTTGCTTAAGAAGCTTATCTCCAGCTTAGAGTTCATCGAATTGAAATCAAACTGGTTCATCAAATCATAATCGCTCGATTCAGACTAGTTTGTCAAGCAGAAAAACACATTATAATCTAGTTTATATCACATATTGGTAATAAAATATGTTAATATCTAGATATCTTACGATTTGATTGAATTATTTCCAGAATGGGATCTTTAGTGCATTGTAATTCTGAGTGTGGGAATAGTTTACTTTTGCTGCGAATTCCTTAATCATTTTGCAAATTGATTCTGGATTCAAGCAATTCTTCTAGCTATATTCCGTGCTTGTGAAGATAGTTGTGATATCATTAAAGTCGAGGATCATTTTGATTAATTTCGTTCGCTTTTAAGCTGGTGCAATGTCGATTCGGATGAAAATGAAATTACTAGAAGTGTACAGCAATTTACTTTAGTAAACAGTTGTTTGAATATGCGCTCTGCCGAGATTTTGTATGGTCTAGAACTACTAAACTCTTGTGCTGTAGAAATATGTATTGAAAAAATAATTCTATTCAGCCGTCTCTGCGTTCTAATCATTCGAAATTAGAGCTAACTTCACTTTGTACAAGAAATTCGTGTACTATTTGATGCTCTCCTCCAGGTAATTCTCCGTTGTCATCAGCTTGTAGAGTGCTTCATCGTTGGGGTTTTTCTTCCTATTCAACTTATAATTGAAGAAATCTTCATTCATTTCAATGAAACTTCTGAATTCGAGCTTTCTACCGATTATCTTCTTACTCCACTTCATGTTCATTTTGAGTAGAATATCCCGCAGAGAATTCCCTTGCAGTTGATCGTTTTTCACTTAAAGTAAGTTCTGAAGTTTCTCTAAGTTTTTCTTTTCTCTCACTCGAACACGCTCTAGTCTGTATTAAAGCGGATCGTAGAAGGTAATCTCAGCAAATAATTCACCAGTTTCATCAATTTTATATTCAGCTTTGAGTTTTTTTCTAAATCCATCTTTTCTACCATTTAAATCAATTATTTTAAGATCTTCTTCTCTATGCCAAGTTTCATGGATTTCAACCCTTTTCCTGTCGTCAATTTAGCTATGAGGAGTTTCTTTAATAGGGATATGCTCTCCACGGTTGAGTAAACTGAGTCTTAAAATGGAATTATAGAATGTCATAGCATGTGGATGAATTATCCTGCCATCATTGTAGTTTCGTTCTCTTTCTTCTTTATTGACATATCTGATATTATTAAACACACTTTTAATCGCATTCTTTAGTTTTCGAGTTAATTTCTAAGCTCGCAAGCTTGTCATAATGGATGGCCGAGATTTCGTATTTTTATTGGGCTAGGAGTCAAATTATTGTGATCCGAAACTAGCCGATACTGGGTTCTTTATGATACTCGCAGATAATTACAAGAGGCTCTCTTTGTCTCTAACTGAATCACTCAAAATAGGTATCACTCCAGAGCGTATCTGTCCATGACTTCGGATCTCTGAAATTGCCTCTGCTTCATTGTTCAGCAAAGACTACTAGTCTTCAATTTACTTTTGAGACATCACCTCATATGGAGAAGGTTAATATGAAGATATTCTTGTGATAATAGTGAATAGCATATGTATTTTTTCTGCTGCAATAATGTACTAAATCTACTCAATATCTTAATTGACATCTCTGGGTTATACTTCTTTAAAATCGGTGTCTTCGCCTTCTGCAGAATTCACAGCGGCAGAGTTATTCTATGATCCTTTTTCCAACTACTAATTCAAGCTTGGAGTCTACTCCTTATCATCTAATCGAAGATCTTCCAAATCAATTCGGTTGCTTTTTCTTCCTACAATTCTTGGACTCAAAATCTAATGCTAGAGGATAGGCGAACCTTACTATAAATTGCCCATTGTGAAGGGTATTTTTTTCATGGAATTTTTCGTAATCTGAGGCAATGGAAACGGATGCACTGTCAGATAAGCTAAATACTTCGAATCTTCTAAGAAAACAAGAGAATTATCAAGTAAGCGGAAATGTTTAACGTGTTTGGGTAGGATTTTTAGCTAGTTGTTGCTCGCTATTACAAGTTATTTTGGAATCCTGTCGAAAAGCGCTTTTTTCTGCAAAGTATTAAACCCCATGAGATAAAGGAATTTCGACAACTTAAATGAGTGAGTTAAGATGTTTTTCTAGAACTAAATACCAAGACGAGTGAAAGGCAGCAATTATCCATATTGCTACGTGATCATTTCTAATCCAAAGTCTTCCTCCACCAAGGATATTTACTGTTGCTAAACAGAAAATTGAGATTATTGCTATTACATTTAAATCTCTTGATCATCACTGATTTGTTAATATTATTAGGATTGCTATTCTGCTTGAGGGTCTTCAGTCAGCTACCCTAAGATCCTCTAGATTGAATCGTAATACTAGTTTAGCTTAAGATCATTGTCTTCAGGGAAAAAATGTTCCACAAACTCAAATAAGCTGAATTTCCCTTTAGCTGTTCGTTTCTCATCCAGCATCTAATATGCCTCAATTTCAATAAACACCTCCTATTTGATTTTAGTTTCATCCCACAATCGCACTGAATCACCTTCAAAGTAAATTCTACCTTCGATGAAATAGAAATCTAAGGGGTAAGCATCATCGTCGTCATCCTCTTCCTCCTCAGTATTCATATCCGCAGTGATTCTCACACCTTCATTGCGACTGTAGTGATGTTCTTGCTTAGAATTATTGTTGTTATTGTTGTTAGTTTGTTCTTTATCTAATGAATTATCGTCCTCATCTTCATTTTCTTCTAGTTCTTCAGTCTTATTTTCAATACTTTTGTTCTCGTTTACTTTGAATATGCTCCTTAACTTTGTAATCCCACAAAACAGAAGATCTCTGTTGTATTAAATAAGAATATTTCCATAAAGCTACTAAGTCAACTTTAATCTTAAATATTATCTTTTAATGCTTTACCTTTGATTGAAAGGGTTGATGAAGACATTCGGGATGATGATCTACGCCACATTCCGATTGTCTTCGAAGTACTCTAAGTACTCCAGTGGACGGAAAAAACGAATTTTTTCTTAGAAAATCAATATTGTCTTGTAGTCTTCAATTTTCATGCTCACATAGTCATCCCAATTTTGTGCTTGGTTTGCTAGCTGCTATTATTAAGCTAACGGTTAAATTTGACGAGAAAAGGAAGCAGAAGTATAATCATTTGGGACTTACTGAGTATCGCCAGAACTCTAGATATTATTTGAAGAAAAAAAAACATACAAATTTTTATTAAGTTTGTTAGTGATAGTTCACAATCAATTAACAACTCTTTTACATCCTTAATTTCAAAATTAATTCTCTTATCACACTGAACAGTCTTTTTAAAACCTTACGGATTACTAAAGAGTCATCTTGCTGTCATCTCTGCTTCTAGATAGAAATTCATTTGAGAATAATTATTGTTATTATAGTTGTTGTTTTCTGTCTTTCCTGGGATCGCTGCTTTCGTCTTAATGAAGAGGAGAAAACAATTAAGGAATATCATTAGAATCGTTGATATTTATGTTTAGATTCTCCGATCTCCTTGGTCCGATGACATTATCTAGCTAGGATTCATTCTAGATTTACATTTGAGTCAAATGCCGAGAATAATCTCTGTCACCATGAACTTCATCAACAAAACTTCGAGGAGAAAACATCTATCTGGAATATTTTAGTAACACAACACACACACACATCATGAATTTCATTGATTTTTAATGGTTTTATTTTTGAAGAAGGAAAAAAAGAAAAAATAACTTACTCCGAGCCAGTGTTTTTATCTTCTAAAATGGGAATTTTATTTAAATTAGCTTGTGCCTTGAAAATATCAGGTAATTCTCTTCCATTTTAAGCTAAATAAGGTGATTGATTGTCTAGTGAGGACTAACTATGATCGAGTATTCTAGATCTTCGATCTTATTTTTCTGCACCCATGCCACTTTCTTCAAAAGCAGCCTATTCTTAATCATCGTTATCATCTTCATCCTCTCCTCTTCCAAAACTACTGCCTGAACTCATGCTAAGATTCAAATTCATCTTGAATTAGTTTATCACTTATTTCTGAAAACAAACAAACAAAATTTAGAATTCTTTTAATATCAAATTGAGGTTTTTGTTGTTTTTTTTACTGGCCCATTTTAATTAGAAGCACGCCAATCTTCTTCTTATTCTGATACTTAATCACCAATAGACATTCGTTCTTCACTTGCTTTACGCATTTAGCGAGTATGCAACACAGCATCTTAGAAATCTCCTTAGGAGTATCTGAGATGATGTCCTTATTATTGGTTGTGATTGTTATTGTTTTGATCTTCGGCATCTTAATTTTCGAGCTGTATGTGCATTATTTCAGCATTTAACTACTGATTTCTTGTTGTGGATGGTTCTCCTTCAGTCTTATGTTCATCTTACAATTCATTTTCAGGTTCTGAGCGTTGATTTTTTTCCTCCGAGTGATCATCAGGAGGATGATCACTTTCCTCACTGGAATTATTAGATACCTTCCTGGCCATGGAAAACGTTGATTTTTTGTTGATGTTTCTCTGATGAAACCTTTCTATTTGAGCATTCTATCCAAGCTAGACGTTTGCTGGCAACTGCTGCAACAGCAAATTGAATTATTCGTCTTCAGGGCTGGAGATATTTTTCACTTCAGGGCTTTAATTATTGCTAGCTTCGTTTTTGGATGGTCTTTTAAAGCTTCTTTTTTAGTTTTAATTTTACTCAGAATTATTTTTAGTATTGCTGCTCATATTAACCGGATTCCGCATTATACTAATTTTGCTGCTAAATGAAAGAAAGACATAATTGAAAAAAAAAAAATTATTATTTATCAATACCTGTGCTGCGAATCTTAAGATATATTAAGTTAATCTCCTGAATCTTCTTCATTTGGAATATCACTTTCAGCGTTTCTCACAGCCATCGACCTTTAACAAGTATAAAAATTTTTGATTTACTTTTTTTGAAAAATTGTATTTTATTGTTTTTTTCTGTTTTTCTGAAAAATGTTACTCTGGTAACTATGCAAGAGATCCTTGTCGCGAAGGCGATCTTGTCGAATTAGGAGAGCCTTACTAGATCAATCTCGTTGAATGTGGAGGTATGGTTTATATGTTACTAAATGACTGATTATAATGAAAATTATTTGGCAGAGGTGAATGTAGTTGCGATTGCTGCCCAACTAAAAGAGATGAAGTTGGCATACCAGCAAATTACTATTAAGAGAAAGGCATATTTTTAAGACCTGATGGAGTCTATGACGCTTTTATGGAGCTATTTCCAATATTTATCATGGTATTTTTAGAACGGGAACGTAAATTTAAAAAATCTAATTATTTTTATAAATGCTGAGAAGTTAGTTGCGATTGTTATTGTTAACCTCCTGCATTTTTGAATTGTGAAGCATCCTCAGCTGATGAAATGGACCTCTCAAATTGCTGAAGATTATCGAGAAAAATATCCCTATAGCGTTCCACATAATTTTTAATATGTTAGTATTGCAACTAATAATCAGCATCTGTGCCATAGACAAAATTGTTATTCTGTAAAGCAAGCTAGTTAGGTTATCCTGGAGTTTTAATTTATTTTTGTATTCCAAATCTACATGAAACTTAAGGAGCAATACTCTCCATAGTTAGTATTGTTTTTCTAATGATTCTTCTCCTAATTTTCAAGAATTCTTTAATAATTTTATAATTTTCTTCTTGGATAGCCTTTCGTTCTTGAATTTTCTCTTCTTCTGATTCTATTTCGACGCTTTAATCTCCTGAGGATATCTTTTAAATCGATCTGTCTTAGTGTTCGGCGGGGAGTTGAAGTTATAATTAGCAAAACTTAAACTTCAATCCGAAAGAAGCTCTTGTGAGAAAGATATTTTAGCTTACAAGAAACTAAATCTTTATTCCGATGTTTATCAATTCTACATTTTCCTAGAAAACAACGAAAAATAATCAGAAATAACATAGTAAAAAGTGAATAATTTTGATTATTTCTTCTTTTTTTTCTCTTTCCCTCAATCTTTAATTCTTTTATTTCCTTACTTGAACTTCAAACGATCCTTGGTATCTCCCTACTGATTTATCAAAACTAACCAATAATTAATGCTAATCTGTTTTGAGTGCACCATAGTAGTCTTTCCAATTTTATTGCAGAGTTGCATTCTCCGGAAGCAAAAAGTAGTGCTTTAAAATAAAATCAGCAATTCCCCATCTGGAGATAATATTCGTTCTCATGAGAATCGTATCCAAGAAATCAAGATCAGTCCTGACTAGCTAAAAATGAAGCATTCCAGAATGAATGCTGCTCTCTAATTGCAGTGACAAAATAAACTTATAATACACAGTCGCCTTAGGGGGTTGCTGATTTGCTGGCTGATTTAGATTCTAAGAATTTTACATTCCCTACCCAGCTTTTTCACCAGCAGGATCTTTGTGTTTATCAGTAAAAACCTTGAATTTAACTCTGAATTATTCCACTTTCCAAATGCAAGTCTCTGAATGCTTGTAGCGTTGAAAGAACACCAAAAAACGATCCTTGCATTGCTTCACTCTCTCGAATAAATTACGAACCTCCTCGATTCTGCGCCTCTCGAGTTACTTGTACCTTACTGTTTTGGTTAAAATTAAAAATACAATTATTTTATTTTCTTCAAAGCATTTTTCAAATTATATTTTAGAATCAAAACTATTCCATTTCGCTTACAATGTTCGTCTCTTTCCTTTTAAATTCTTTCATTTTCAGTGATAATAGCTCTTTCTTCTGCAAGATGCCCATTGGCTACGGCATTAGCTGCAAGTACTTCCTGCTGCTATTTTTCTTCTTGTTCTCTTTCTCCTTCGTCACTCGATATCTCATCTCTGTTCTCTATATTCAATAAATCCCAATATTAAACTCCTTATCAAACAATTTACCATTAGTATTTAAGTTTCTTTTTTAACCATCTTCCAACATCCAATTTCTCTTTTTTTTACATAATGAAGGCTAATTTTATCCGTTAATATTCTTATTATCAGGTCCAATATATTCAAGTTTCTACAAAGAATTCTCTCTGTCTTTCATGCTGCGTTCATCGATTTCTGCCATGATTTTTTCTTATTTCTATGTGACGACCTTATCGAAGTCAAATGCTTAGATAAATGCAATTGCCTCCTCGTCTTCAAAAACATCAAAAGAGTCTTTTCTTTAGATGAGAACTTTATCTGTGGGAATAGGCGTTTATGTCTTAGCTTCTTCAGCGTTAAGATTCTAAGATTTAAAATGCAAAGATCGTCTTGACTCTACGCCCATAACTTATTGATTTTTATCATTAATTTGCTTTGACCTTGCAAATAAGGCGTTTTCATTTAATTTCTAAGAACGTTTAGGCAAAGGAGATTGCTGTGTTGACGTACTCATCATATTCTGTGCTTCCTTCGGTGTGAATTATCCGACACGAACTTGTAGAACATTCTGAGACTATTGTAAATCCTTTTTAAAGTTATTATTGTTATTATGCGTTCGAATAATCAACGCTTTTCTTCCATCAATTTGAAAACTACCACTTCGGTGGCCTTAGTACTGATTATTCAGACCTCTATTTGAATTGCTTGCATCTCCACTCGAAGGGTTAAAATTATTATTATTACTACTTGGACTGTTGATTCTGTTGCTCATGAAAAGTGCTAGTTTCTCTGTTTCTACTTTCTATCTGTCAGTTTCTTCAAGAATAATTGGGATCAATGGAGGAATATTGCTATTATTTGGCAGCATAACATCCTACTACTGCTCTTCCTACCGAGATTACTCGTTATCTTCATAAATCTCATCTTCATCGAAAATTCTGTAGTTAGTTTTAGCGAATGGACGCTAACCCTAAAATCGAGTAGAACTAGAAGGCCTTCCTGTCGTGCTGATTTAAGTATTTCCAGTCTACGGTCGTGGTTCCTGCTTTGAATACTTTGAAGATGAAAAATACTGCTAGAAAGATTGCTGTTGTGGCTGCAATTAATCTGTAGGCGTACCCGATGATATTTGCAGAGACAGCTGCTTTTGCACATGTTCTGGTTATCTTTGCTATTAAGGAGTAGACTGTTATCCATCAAATTATGATTTGGCTTACTTTTTAAATGTCTGATCTTCATATTAAAGTTGTGCGCTTTAAACTGACTATGGAGATGTTAAGTAATTATTGAAATTCTTATACCCTTGTATGCTGTTCGTTTCTGATCTTTATTACTTGACAGTATCGAGGAGTTAAAGTGCAGAAGGTCTACGCAAAGGAGGAAAGATTATCGTAGCTTCGTTGTATTGCTGGAAGGATTCTAAGTTTTGCTAGACTCGTTTGACAAGAGTTGAGATAACATCTTGCCCTTCTATTCTCTTGACCGTTAATCTATTTAGAGATTATTTATCTGGCTCATTGTCTCCATTTATTGGTACCATTTTGACTCCATTTATCCCAAATACTCTTTTAAAAGGAATAGAATTTATCATCATCATCGCAGATGAAGGACGAGCTCGATTCCCTAAAAGTCTCAGATCCTTGTTGGGGATGGCACTTTCCTCTTTACTTCCAATCTTCTTTCGTTTTTATTATTACTATTATTAAAGCACTTTTCCATCTTTCTTACTTACCGTTTTATTCTTATTGGCCTGTTATTATTATTATGATTACTATTAATCTTAAGGTGTCTTCCCATTTGCTTGTTTTTCTGGTTTATCATCCATTTTAAAATTCACTTAACTCTCCACAGTATGATATGGCAATAAGAAATCAATATCATTATTATCTTCTCCTGTAGGCATTTGATCTCTTGATTACGCACCTCCAAATCCTTCAAAGAGTTCTTACAAATCGGTGTTGATCGATAACGGCTGGATTTCATCGAAGTTCATAGAATTTGATTTAGGATGCTGCAGATCTTATTATGTATGCGAAAAATCCTCTAAATGTTCGTTGCTATTCTTTGTCTAGCCTTAAGCACTGCTCTAATGCTATTACTGAGATTCAAGATCATTGCGAAACATCTTAGTAAGCTACTCCACGGGCATATTCTCATCAATGTCATTTTATATGATTTTCACTACTTAATCGATTTTCGCTTAATACTTAGCTAGCAATACTTATTACCCAGTTGCTTGCTCATGCCCAGGTTTTTTAAATAACGCCGTACCCATTTGAAATGCTTGCTTGTAGAATCCAAGACTCTCTGGGTATAACTCACCCCATTGCAATGTGCTTCCCATTAAATAAACTGAATGGATTAGCATAATTTACTTTTTTTCTAAGTACACATGCTCTAGAGATTGAACTACTTCTGGTTTTCCTCGATATTTCCCAAGCAAAATTGAGACACATTATTTGGCATATCGCATAGTTTCCTCCATATCACTCTTTTACTAAAGCATTGTAGCTGCTAAAGTGCCAGCTGCAATATTAGTTAAACTAGGCTAGCCGCCCATCCCTCCTTTTTCAAATATAATATAAAATAAAATAAAAAAAGTTTTTTCCATTTTGTTTTTCTCTTCTGAGAATCAAGAAAAAAACTGATTGTTACCTTGTGGTAGCTTTGCTATCTGTGTGGAGGAAGAGGGCTATTGCTGCCCAGAACTGATTCGGATGAGATGATGCTCAGCCAGATAATAATAGAGATTTTCGATATTACTTATTGGATTTGCGAATATCTGCGATTTAAATGGACTAGCTTCTATTTCACTTGCTATTTATTGAAGCGTATTGATAATCTACCCTGGTTTGCTCTTTCTTTTGAAGAGCGTATACAGAGAATTAGCTATGCTGATGCGCTGAAGATACCATTCTATTTTATAATCTAGTTTAGAAGGAGCACCTTCATCTCCCCAGTCTTTAGGAGCGGTGTATTAAAGACTACGCATTAGACACTTTGTAGCCTCCTTATATCTGCGTAACTTATCGAATTTTTCCCCTTATGCTTGATATTCGATGCTTAGATTTATTGACATCTCCACAATATAATCCCATTCTTCTGGAGAAGCTTTCTATTGTTTAGAGAAAAAAACCAATAATTGATTTTGGCTCTGATTCCATTCAAATCTTGAGAGAGAGAAAAGCAAATAAGCAATATTACTCTATTTTCCTTGTCCAATTTTTGAAAGATCTTGTAGAGTCTAAGCTCCATTTATCTGATAAGCTCTTCGTCTTGTTTCTGAGCTTCTTCTTCAGAAACATACGCTGACTGTTCTCTAGTTCTCGTTTCTTATGGCTGCTGAGTGTGGATAGGTGATTGCTCTTTTTGATTTGGCGGATTGTTCATTGTATGCTGCATATCAATATTTGCTAGAGATTGTCCTGAGATGTTTCGGATCATCGTTTGAGATTACTGGTTGCTGAGTGGAGGCTTTTCAAAGGTCATTGGAGGAGTTCGTTGAGGCTTCTCTTAACTCCCTTAGAATTGAGATGGTTTTCCATTCAAACTGTCTTTATCTTGGGGGTATGACATTTGGAAGAAAGAGAGAGATTTCTATTGGGTTTCTCTGATGAATTTGCATAAAATTCAATTTAAAGCTAGTCGAAACTGCTAATTAATTAAACAAGAATATAAATCGTTTCAATCTAGATGAAAAGGAAAAAGGATGGGGAAAACACCAAATCAGCGAGAACAAACTAAAAAAGGAGAGAAAATCAATTAATCTGCATAGAAATGCCTCAATGTTTGAGAAAATTTCAAGAGTATGACAGAAATACATAAATATCCAAACATACACTCATTTTAATAACCAATCTTTGAAGAAACTCCTTTTATTTCTTGAAAGAAATCGACTCCAACAGCATGCATGAAATCTAGACCCAATCTTGGAGCAGTTTATTATGTGAAGTATCTTCCTTTGGTTTAGTTCAATCGAAGAATCTAATGATCTCTTTGACAACTTGCTCTAAAAGTCAAACATAAGATTATTAAGAAAAAGAAGAAGAGTATTATTTCTTGAAAACAATGCCATTTTTCCATAATTTTATGTACTTTTGTTATTGTCTTTGAGATCAGTTTTCATGAGCTGCACTTCATCAACTATCTCCTAAAACGTTGGTCGCTATGAAGGCTCTCGAATAAGGCACTTTCGCATCAAGTTAAGATATCTAGGGATGCCTCTTTTAGGAATCTCAACTTAATAATTGTTGTCATACCCAACTGTGCCGTAAATCTACTAGTGAGAGAGTCCCTTATATGGTATTTTCTTTGTGATGAGCTCCCTTTTTTAGAGTAAAAATCACAATTATCAGTCAAGAATATGGCTGAACGAATAAATAAATTCTTTAATTTGGAGTTTAGTTTCATTTTCAATAATTGATTTCTGCTGAGTTTAGCTTACCACATGATCATTCCAAAGGAATAGACATCTGAATGCTCCTAATACTATTCTCTTCTCATGATCTCAGGTGCCATCCATTAAGGAGTACCTACCAATCCTTCTGCTTTTCTTTCATCTTTCTTTTTGTTCAGCGTTGATTTGATTCGAGATAACCCAAAATCACACAATTTCACATTCCAATTTTCATCGATCAGCACATTCGAGCTTTTCAGATCGCAATGCATCACCTTACGGCCATGCAGATACACCATACCTGATAGCAAACATAAGCAAATTGTAAAAATAAAGATATTTTAAAAACACTTTAAACTGAATAAAATACCTAATGCCATATCTTCGATCATCGTGATAAGGTTTGTTTCGCTGAAGTTAGTTTTGTGTTTATGCAGATGATCAAAGAGAGAACCTTCTTTCAGGTATTCCGTAATCATGAAATATTGTGATTGATACAGACAAACACCCATGTAGAGGACGATATTTGGATGACGCAAATTATTCATTACTCTCACTTCTGATATGAAATCTTGAACTTTTCGAAGATGAAACTTAGAATTCTTCTTACCGAATTGCTGAGAAATGAAAGATAAATCAAGAAATGGTTAAATAAAGTGTAATATTATGAATTTTAAATAATGAATGTTACTTTGATTGCTACATCAGTTCTCTACCATTCTCCTTTGAAGACTTGGCCATAACTCCCTTCTCCAATTTTTTTACCAAACTCCAACTCTGTGTAGTCAATAATCAGCTTTTTATTGATTCCCATATCTCTGAGTAACTGCTCGAGTTGTTGCTCTGTTGAAAAATAATATGGTTAGGCGAGTTCCCACTTTTAATATGAAAAGAATACCTCTCTCATCTCTTCTGGACTTGACTTTATCAATTTCAACAACATCTTTAACTTTCTTTTTCTTCAGTTTCACTTAAGGTGTATTATTCTGATTGTTATTGTTGTTATTGTTTGCTCTTTCTTTGCTTGATTCTCTACTTTCTTTTGCTGAAGGATCTTTTTTGTATTTCTACTAAGGTGTTTATCGTTGTTTAGGCTTAGAATTCTAGTCTGAATCACTTGAAACAGAAGCTCCTCCATCTCCTTTTGAACGCTTTGTCTGCGCTGTAGGTTTATTTTATTCATCCGAGGATTCTTCCGAAGAAGTGCTCGAAGAATCTACAATATTATGCTATCCAGGGATATTTGCACTGTTTGGATTGTTATGAGTAACGCCGCCGCTTGATAGCATCTTAACGTTTCCCGTAGTATTAGTGTTATCTCCAGTTGAACTTGCTGATGTCTGTGGGCCTAGTGCGTAACTTCCAGTAGATTTCATACTTTCTGATTTTTCAACTTACGGCATGTCTTTTTGGATTCCCAGCTTAAACATAACAGGAATTTAAAAAAATATAAAGAGTTAAGCGCTCTTACCTTTTAAAGAGTGCTTTATGTCTCACTGGAGAAGGCTTATGTTTAATTTGTATTAAAATTAAGAATGATAGGCTTCGATAGCACGAAATCAGGTCTAAAAACAGAAAAACTCATTTTACTTTTGTTTAATAAAAAAATAGTACTTCAACGAGCTAAGGTCCTTGTTCTTGAAGTAATCAGGCGTGTTGTGCTGCGAGAATGATCCATTGACATCAGATTTGGCACGATGATCTAGTGTATCTTGTTCAGAAACACTACTACCATTTTCGTCTTCTTTATTTTTCTTCTCCTTTCGTGATGGTTTATAATCAAGACTTTAAGTTTCTTAAGCCATTCCAGCATTTTACGACGTTTCTTTCTTTTATCTGACTTCATTAGCACTTTCTAATTGCTCTTGATAATTTTACTATTGAAACATGTTGACTATTTCTTAGGCTTGCTTATCCACTGTTTTTTCACCCACCATAAGGTTAGTTTGATCCTACTCTGACGGTTCATTGATCTCAGATTATTTCTTAGGCGAAGTAGGTATTTTGCAGGAATCGTGTTTACTCAGTTATCTCTCTTTTAATTCAGGTGGATTCTACTGGAAAAGTTTGTCCTCAGAGAATACATTTGAAGATATCCCTGGAGGTTTGCTTTTGTTGAACTATGTTTCCCCACTTGGATTAAATGAGCCAGCAGAATGAACTTTATGTATAAGATTCTAAGCTGATTTTTGCTTTTAATTTTTGAGTTAAGCGTACATTTCTTCGTCTTCGTCGTCAGCGAAATGCCGGAAAGTATCTTTTGGTCCCTGTTGATATTTCATTTGGATTTAAAATCAAACTCATTTTTTTAAAATAGTTTCAATTATTTTTTTACAAATAAGGCTTCCGTATCATGTTCTTAGTCTTAAGGCAGGTAATTAAGTGAAGGCGAGTTCTTTCTTTTTAATTTTATAACACCTCCAAGGTCGTCTTTGCTGGATGGTGCAGATGCAGCGTTATCTCTACTTTTGGAGTGATTTTTCAGCACAGGAGGTTCGTAATCTGGAGTGTCACTTTTTGGATCACTTGAGCTTCCATATTCCCCTTAATCTCGATGTTGATGCTTCTGCTTTTACTTCTTTTTCTTTTTCTACAAAGGTGAACTCTCAGTTTATCCTTCATCTTTTGGGGATCTCTCTGGGATGTTGTAACGCGAAGGCTTTTCGTAAAGACTATTGTCTTCATAATCATTGGAGTGGTGCTAATCATTATTATCATCAGCATTCTTTTTTTTTTCGGGCTAGCCGATCTTACCTTTATTCTCTTCATAATCTTCTTCTTCAAGAAGCATAAATTTATCCATACCGTTTATTCGAGTCGATGAATTCAGTGAATTCAGGGCTAAACATTGGAAAAATCAAAATGAGAGTGAGAGAAAAATATGTGGAAGAAGAAAATAATAGGAGACAGTAATATTTTACAATTTTTTGCTGATGATGCACTCTCATCCTCCTCACGGATGCTAAGGTAGTTTGGCTACCCTTGCTTAAGATTCTGGAGATTCTTCTCACCTCGGATCTGTCTGCTCCTCTTCATGATGAAGGACTTGGCTTCCTAGCTGAGCTTCTTATTGTAGTACTTCTTAAGCATCTCCTGGTACTTCTGGAAGATCTTCCGCTTGCCGAGCGCCTTCATGCCGATCGCGTGCTCCAGCTCCTCTTCCTTCAGCATGCATATGCTCTGTCCGCAGATCTGATTTGTCTCGAATCCCGGTGAGAACTCCGCCAATCCGATCGATTCCAGCCATCTGCATACGTCCTCCGTAGTCCATTCACGTACTATTCTCGAGAGAGGCACCTTCCGTTGTATTCTGTTACCGCAAAGCTCATTTACGATCCTGGGGGAAGTTTTTGAGGATGTGATAGCTCTCCATGGCTTCCAATATGTCTATTGCTTTCGTGTCATCCAATGAAATCTGCAGACTCGCTCCATTCGTCCGATAAATGTCGTTCGTGTCTACCACCTCCGTTGCGATCATGTTCGACTTTATGTCTACTGCGCTCTCCACATTCGTCGCAATGGCCTTCAATTTAACCAAATATTTATTTTTTTTAAATTAGTCTAATTTTTTTCTTTTTTGTATTTACGAAATCATTATCTCTATTGCTGTTATCCATATTTGTGTAAACATTCTAGATTTCGCCTTCATTTGTGTGTGTCTCTTGGTTGCATGAAACTGCGAATTCCTCTCTGACATTGCTTTAAATTTCTACAGGTTTGGCTTCATAATCTGCATTCTGCAAATCACTCTCATTGTTCTTTTAGTCGTTTGGTGAAGTATTCTCTTTTTTTGAAGGAGATTCTGGAGAATCTTTCTTTCTCTATGGATCTTCTTCTTCTCCTGAAGTTTCATTAAAAAAGAAGAATAAGTCCCATCATAAATAGAACATAACCATTGTGCATCTTATTTACTTTGATCAGTATCATGTAAAGATCCATTATTATCTCCTTCTTGATCTTTTCCACTCTTATGTCTCTCTAAAAAAGGGTAACAAAACAAATAGAGAATCCCCATTCTTCTTTCTTTTACTAATCCTTTCATACCTCCTCTTTCTCCCTCGCCCTTGACATACTTCTTATCATGCATCCACTCTCCTTCATAGACTTCATTTGTTTTCTGATAAGTGATTTTTCCTTTCCCTTCTCTCTTTCCCTTTAACCTTGATTTAATAATAACTCTTAGCCTGATCTAATTTTAGGGTAAATCAGTTATTTTACCATTATCCAGAATATACATCTCCATTTTTGTAGAAGTAACTTCCGATTCCATTTCTTTGATCATTCAGCCAATCTCCTGCAAAAATTAACAAAAATGAATTCAAAATTTATTTGCTTGTTCGTTTTGTTGATTTATTTCGATAACAAAGCCCAACTCACCTTCATACCGCTCATTCGAGGAATAGAAATACTGTCCTTTGCCTTCTTTTTTGTCTTTATTCCTATTTGTGTTCCAAAAATTAATCATAATGCTTTTTCACTATTTATCCTTCCTACCATTGTCCGGAGTAATAATCGCCGTTCTAATAGTATTGCTTTCCAAAACCTTAGCGAACATTGCTACTCCACTCGCCTTCATACCAATCACCATTTCCGTATACCATGGTACCTTTTCCTGACTTCATGCCAGCCCTATCCAAGCCTCCTATGAATTGTAACCAAACACAGACATTCATTTATTTGAGGGGATACTAGTTGAAAAAGTTGGGTTACCTTCATACCTATCTTGACTGTCAACTGGAATTTATTTGGATTGCTTGTTTTTTTCATCATCAGAATCATTCTGGATCTTCAAAAATCTTTTCAGTAAGTCCATTCTGTTCCCACATAAGATTATTCAGACATATTTTTGAATAGATTAGAGATTGATAGTACCTGCAAGGTACAGATTGTAGTAGATTTGTTTGATTGTCTTCTAAAATGGCAATTAAATGCAATACACTGAAAAAATTATCTTTCCTGTTTTTTCTTCTTTTATTTCTAATGAAATTGCCTATGTGTGTCTGTATCAGAAAGTGTTGTTTTCCCTCAAAAAAGATTAGAGTATATATCAGAGAAGTTTTAATGCCAGTATCACATAAAAATCATTTAATTGTTTGTGAGCTTACTTATGACTTGATCCTTTGTAATATTTTCATTCGTTTTAGTAAGAGAAGCCCATTCTCTCCCCAATGAGCTCTTTTAGTTTGAAAAAAAATTTAAAAATAGTGATAACAAATTATGAATATTTCAAAAGTATTTCATTTTGTTCCATAATCAAATTGCATTATTATGGTCTTTCATTATTGAATAATACAAATAAATCTTCGAAATTTTTGGTATTTAAACATTTTTAGAATGAACACTCAATATATTCTATCAAATGGAAGATTAAACTTATTGCTTTTAATAATATTAACTGGAATAACGATAAAAAAATATTTTGAAAGTGCATTTTACAGATACAAAATATATTTCTTAGAACAACAATGTTATCCTGAAAACGCATTATGAAAGCATCACGATTCTCAGAAAAGCTAGTAAGAAGTGATAAGGGCTGAAGTGAGACCACCAAGACCAATGAGACCATCATTAGCACTCTTTCCGAGAAGAGTGGGCCACAAGTTTGCAGCTGTAAAATAATCCAAACATAATCAATTAAAAACTAACAATTCATTTTATATTTGCTTTTCTTACCTTGTCCAGCTGTGATTGTATCACCAGAAGTCTTGAGAACACTCAAATAAAGATCTGTTCTGGCTTTCTTGAGTTTCTTCATCTGGCCAGCGAGTTTCTGAGTATCCTCTTCGGAAGTTGAAGCTAGAATCTTTTGGCTGACATTTTGCTCCTCCTAGAAGTTAGAAATAAGTCCTCTAACGTTTTGAATGTGGTTGCAGATAAGACCTAGAAGCCAGCAAGTAGAACCGTTCTTGCCATCAGCTTTGTGATCTCCTTGGATGAACTTGACTGTCTTAAGAATAACGAGATTATCGAAATACCAGTAGAGACCGAAGAAGAATCTGCAGAGAATATTGAGAGCCTTGTTTAACTCATCGTTATCTTGCTTCTTGACGAGCTCAATGATCTTCTAGATTTCATTGATAGACTTGAAAAGTCTGAACAACTTTCTGGCATCTTTCATTCCATCTGGAAAGCAAGTTCAAAAGTAATATTAAAGCGTCGGATTTTAATAAGTATTTAAGAATTTTACTGAAGATTCCTGTAAAGCGAGCAGCCATTTCTTTGTTGCCTGTGTTAGCGAAATGCCACTTCAAAATACGAGATGCATACTGAATAGCCTTGCAGAATTTATCTCTGCCCTCTATTCAAAAACAATGGAGATGATTAGATAATATTCTCATATCAAGAATAATCTATCAAGGGGCAGACAACGAATATCCTTACCAGTCTTATTGATCCAAGTGATAGTTCTGTTCATCTTTTTTTATTCCTGTCGAAGCTAGCTTAATATGAAATGAATTGTTTTTTGGGAAGAATTTAATTATTGATTATTTTTTTAATTCCCACTCAACTTGAGATCCTTAAATCGCTCGTTCTCTCTTGTATTGTCTTAGTATTGGTTTTTTTAGATCTTATCGCGCATTACAACCTTTCCTCGATTTTCTTAATGCGTTGTAGATCGTCATGTAGAAGAAATACGCATGCACTTTTACGCTTTAACATTTTGATCCGAAAATATTCTCATATCAAACTCTCATCTTTTCCCAAGAAAGATAGAAATAAATACCAAAGCAACTCCACTTTTATTGAAGCAGATAGATTATCATTTCATATAAAAATAAGTAATCAAGAAGGTGAAAATCAATTAGAAATCAATATTTAATACTTGACTTTCATTATGAAATAATGTTTAATAATATTGTAAGTACTAATATTTGTTTTAATAGTATAGCAGTATTTTCTAGAGAGAAAACGAGAGATTGATTCTGTTATCTTATTAAGAGATTTGAAAAAAAGGGAAATCTTTCCCTGAGCCTGTGAAAA
>Ga0302271_10001074_pt1 | contig 26776 bp, 15 predicted proteins | sample III_Bog_N1_1_FD_198767 | JGI IMG/M metagenome (GOLD analysis project Ga0302271, IMG submission 198767) | Peat permafrost microbial communities from Stordalen Mire near Abisko, Sweden - III_Bog_N1_1 | ecosystem: Environmental > Terrestrial > Soil > Wetlands > Peat | place: Sweden: Abisko... | reverse complement strand
ACCTTGCCAGGTTGATTGTGGATTCTTAGCTGACATTTTAATCTACTGGATTCGCATCATATTGGCTCATGCTTTCTATGATAATACAGTTCAGAAACTCTTAGTAGAACACCTAATCTTAAACTGTTTCCTGGTATTCCCATAAGTTATTGGGCTCCTTAGAGGGTTCATTTGGGAGTTTAGACAGAAGTTGTTTGTCTTTGATTTAGTTTATGCTGAGTTCTTTCTCTATATTTATTTTTGAGTTACACCCTATCTCAACCTGCTGAATGATGTCTATCACTTTCTAATACCGGAAATCGTTGAAAGTATTTTTCATCATTTGCAGGCGACGGTTGAAATAATTTAGATCAATATGGATTAATTCAGTGTAGCGCAACAAATACTTCTTGTTATAAAGATGAGCGGCTAAGGTTGAGATAAAATCGTTAATGGAGGTAGAAGAATCAGAGGTACTTAATCTTTTGAGGCCAGTAAATTATTGAGAACTAACAGCGAAGGGTAATGAGAAAAAGTTAAAGAATGGATGAAGAAAACTAGAATATGTAAATGTACGTACGTTGTTGTAAGATTGTGTTGGTCCTGGGAAAAGTTTGCATTTGATACATCCTAATTCTATGGATCCGAATATAATTCACTCAGAACGTTTGGAAAATCATGCTTCTCTTCCTCTCTTTCTCCTTCATTGTCATAATCATCTTCCTCTGAAATTTGGATCAGTTGAACCTATTCTTCCTCTCTTTCTCTTTCTCCTTCCTTCAATTCATACTACTGCAAACTATCCGATTCGATTGCTTACCCAATGATTATCTTAACACAATCGACTATTTCCTTTTCAGACAGCGGTTTGTTGCCTTTATGAATTAAATACAGTTGTTTCTCAATGGTATTGAAATACAATAATTCACTCTGCCATGTATCTTCGCATTTTTAGAACAGGATATTCTCCGCTTCTAGACTGTATAACACTGGTTTTTTTTAATAACTCCCATAGATATCCCGCAGAGTTTTGATCATCAAAGCGATGAAAAAATCACAAGTCATTTGATCCTCGGCAAGTGTTTCTTAGCATCTATTGAATTAATCCTAAAGACTGATTTCACTTTCAATATCCGCCTAATTAAGAGTGTATTTATCTACTATTCTCTTTGAGAAAGTGATTGGAGTAGGCAGATTATCACAAAACTATTTGAATTTTCGAAAGTCTTGCGGTTTGACTAAGCAGGGGGTTGCAGAAGCAGAAACAAATAATTAGAAAAGTTAGAAGGATTAAAGTAATGGAAAGAAAGAAAACATAAAATTTCTGATAACTTCTTCTTACCAGCTATCTCCTTTATCATCTTTGAAGCTGTGCTTCTGTATTTGAGTGTGTATTTATCTGTTTATTTTTTTGTTTGTTTATTAATTATTTCTTCTAAGGAATCTTTTTTTCTCTTTGTCTTTTATCTTTAAGTTCTCACAATATTTTACTTGCTTCTCTCTCCCACTTATCTAGAAAATCGTGACACACAAAGAACGAAGTATTTATTTTCTTTAACAAAAAAGGTTATTAATCACTAAATACTTTAAAAAATAATTCTCCTTTTGACTATGCTATTTAACATAAAATTTATTGATTTTACTAATCATTCCTTGGGCTAAGCGTGATAATGGGATTATTTTTATTGATGATTATTTACTATTTATTGAATTGTTCCTTGAAAATCTCAAATTTCTCTCATATTTTGTAATATGATCCCAAAAAAATTAAGAAAGAAGTAAAATAAAATACTAATATTTATTCTATCTTTTGTTTGCATATCAATAATCTAGAAATCCTTGAAACACTTTTTTGTTGTGGGAACTTAAAAAAAGATGAAAATTACACTTTAGGATTTAAGCATATTTTAAACTTTATTCCAAAATTACAATAATTAATCATAATATTGTTCTAAAGAGTTATCTTCGTTTATGTGGTTTAATAACATATCAAATAATTGCAAAAGATCAAAGACAGTGAATGAGGCTAAAGACAATAAGAATAATAAAAATACATAATGTTTTATAAAAATGAATCATTTATTGTCACACTTTCCATAAAAATATATGAAGATAGTAATTGCATAAATCACTTTTTTTTTTAAAACTTAGTAATCAAATTCTTTGGCTTAATCTTCTTGTTATTTTGATTTCCTCCACACATAAACATACTATTAATTCCAGCAAACTCCCCTGATTATCCTTTCTTCATATTTTCAATAATCACGCCAAATGAGAGAATTGATCATTTTTTTATAATATCGTATCTTTTGATAAGGTGGTTTGATGACCATCTCTACACTGTCAACTTGAATATCGCTACTCTCCATATTAAAATTGTTAACTGCCAGTATCTAAACCTTTAGTGCAACAGAATGTTCACAGTACCCTTCCTTTAATAGATACTTAATGATGTCCTTAGCTACAACTTCCATGCATTTCTTGAACTCCACCAAGACAAAATATTTACTGTATTCTTCTAAATCATCCGTCGCTTGAAAATAGTTCTAGCTTAGAATTGCATTTATCGTTGAGATAACTACACTAAATCCTTTTTTGGATTCGGATTCTGATGGAAACTCCCAAATTTATTTTGCAGCTAATCTCATCAGTGACAAGTACACGTAATACAAGTGCTTCTGAAATACATCCTCTTCGATAGCCATTTAAATGATATTATTGGGCATACTAGACATTTCTAGGTTGATTGAGGATTTCTAGTTGAAATTTTAAAATACTGGATTCGCATCATATTGACTCATACTTTCGATGATTATGCAGTTCAGAAAATCTTAGTAGAATAAATCATGATTGGTATCTTCTCTGTAGTTCCACTGTGTATCAGAAGATTCAAAAAGTTGAGACAGAAGGGTTATGTCTTTGTCTTTTTGGATGATGGGGAGTTATTTATTGATATCTACGACTTAGCTGCACTGTTATTCTAGTACTTAGATGAAGTCTAGTATGAGATACATTTAACCTTTGAGTTGATTTTTCTTTGGCATAAGTTGACTGTTGAAATATTTTAGATTAATTATGGTTTTCTCAGTGTTTTGCAAGAGAAACTATGATTTGTGTTTGTCGTTCAAATGACTTGCTAAGGATTCGATTAAATGGTTGATGCCAGTGATGGGATTGGAGGTGCTAAGTTCTTTGAGACCAAGATATTAAGATTGACTACATTACAATGAAAAGTAGACAGATAAATGGTGGATGAAGATAACTGAAATAAAATATGCAAATGTACCTTGTAAGAGGCTAGCTCTCGAAGGAGACCGAATATATTTGACTAACGAGATAGTCACGCTTTTCTTCCTCTTGTTCTTCATACCCATAGTGTTAGTCATCCTCTTCTTCTTATTGCAGTGAAATATTTTCTTCTCTTTCATTAAATTCAAAAAGCAACAAATCTTTTGATTGGATTACTTTTCCAATGATTTTCTTGACGCAGTTGACTACCTCGTTTTCAAAAAGTGGTTTTTTGCCTTCATGTATTAAATTCAGCTATTTCTAAATGTTATGGAAAAAAGATAAGTGTTGGTGCCAGACAAGATTTTAATCTTAATAGAACAGGATATTCTTCATTTTTAGACTGAAAAACTGCAGTGCCTTGTTGACTGTTTAACCTTGTTAGATGTCCTGCAGGATCTTAATCATTAACGCAATGAAAAAATCAGAGGTAATATGCTTATTTTTTCTTTTTGCATTCTCGCATTTGTTGATGTATTCCTAAAGATTGGTTTCATTGTGGAGATTTGCTTGATTAAGAGTGTATTTATTGTCTTCTTTCTATTAAAATGTGATTGGTAAAGGTAGATTAGCACAAAACGACTCAAATTTTTGGGAGTCTTGCTCTTGCACTTGCACTATGGAGAGGTCACAGAAACAAAAAACAAGCAAGATTAGAAACGTTAGAAGGGAGTAAGTATATTTAAAATAAGAAAACAAAAAATCTCTGTCATTCTCTCTCACTTACCTGTGATCTCCTTTATCATATCTTTCCTGCTGTGTGTTTGCGTGAATGCTTACCTACTATTATTAAATACTTATTTGTTTGTTGATTAATTCTTCAAAGTTTAATATTTTTCTTCTTCTTTATTCTCAGGAATTTATCCGCACAATCTTTTCTCTCTCACTTACAACAAAAATAATTGAAACACAGATAAGGAATAAAGATATTTATTTCCTTTTCAAACAATTAAAAACCCATAATATCAATAAGACAAATTATTCTCATTTTGACTGTGTCTGAAACAACACATATATCGCAACCCAAATCTTTCTTTCATTATTTTCACATAATGAATATTAGAAAGGTAGATATTGTCCTAGTGCATTCTTCAAAATATTAAACTACTTTTAGTTATTATTTGAATCAACCTTGAACTCTGTTGAAAGATTTAATTTCTGAATCAATGAAAATCATTTTTTTAACTTTATTTGAAAGTAGCTTGACTTCATACCGATGTAATAAAGATATCAGAGTGCATCCTTAATTGAAATTCCAAGAATAAATAGTGCTAATTTATACGAGGAAAGGGTTTAATTTGAGACCAGAGAAGCAACAACAGATGAGTAGCAGGAGGAGGAGAAAAAGTAAAAAGAAATTCTAATTTTCTTTATGAAGGAGAGGAGTGTGTTGGGGCATAAGATGGGGAGAGGGAGAGACGAAAGAAACTTCTTTATATCATTTAATGGTTCCTTGTTGTGGAAAAATAGAAAAACAACTAACATTTTCCCATTCTCTCTCTCTCTCTCTCTCTGATAATGCTTAATGAATACTTTAAAATAACCCATTCTTTCCAATCTAAAAGGACTATTAATAGGTCAGAAAAAACAACAACAATAATACTAATAATAGTGGTAGATTAATAACATCAATTGGGTGTATTCTTATGAGACTGTGTGCCTTTGAGGTGGAAGTATGATTATTTTTAGTATTATGAGAAGGTTTATTATTTAGTTATTTCTCTCTCTTTGTTAATATCTCTGTCTTTCAACCGTTCTCTGAGTGCTTCCTTCATTTAAATAAAAACTAAATCATAATTTACACATGTAATTATTTTACAATAGAATCTCTTGAATCTGATAGTGAATAATAATTAGACTCTCACAGAATCAAATATCATATTCTTCTATTTCTCTGTACCACAAACCAACAAATAGACAAAATACATGCATGAATAGGTTTGAAATCAACATTAGTCGCGCAACTACATAAAAGCAAATACTCATTATTACGATCAATTCCATAATACTTCATTTACTCCTCCCTTTGTCTTTCTCGTTTTTCTTTCATTCCTTCCGATTTTTTTGAGATCATTAATCATTTTAAGATAATTATTAATCCTGCCAGAAGGTGGTTTGATGACCATTGCATCTCTGTCAACTTGAATATAACTACTATTCTCTTTAAAATCCTTAACTGGCAGTAGATCGACCTTCAGAGCAACAGAATGTTCAGCAGAGTGATCCTCATATTATAGATACTCAATGATATCTTTAGCTACAACTATCATTTAAACCTTGAACTCCTGCAAGGCAAAATACTTATTATATTCATCTAAATCTTCCCTCGCTTGAGGATGCTTTTTGCTTAGAATTGCTTTTATCGCTGAGATTACCACACTCAATCCTTCTTTGGATTCCGCTGAGAGAAACAAAATTTAATTTGTAACTAATCTCATCAGTGAAAAGTACACGTAATACAAGTGCTTCTGGAATAGATTCTCTTTTATCGCCATTCCAATGGAATGATTGTTCATAGACATTCTCAGGTTGATTGTGGATTCCTAGCTGAGATATTAAAGTACCGGATTAGCATCATATTGACTGATGCTTTCCATGATTAGGCAGTTCAGAAAATCTTAATAAAATACCCGAGAAGAACCGGAGACTATTTCCTGGTATTCCCATAAGTTATTGAGTTCATTGGAGGATTCATTAGGCAGTTTAGACAGAAGTTTTTTGTCTTTGAACTTTAAATTTATGCTGAGGTCTACATCTATATTTATTTTTTATTTACATCCATCCTCAACCTGCTTGATGAAGTCGATTGGTTTCAAATAAACATTTTAGTTGAAAGTCTCTGACGTCAGTTGCAGATTGCGGTTGAAATAATTCAGATCAATATGAATTAATTCAGTGTTGCACAAGAAATACTCTTTGTTACATAGATGAGTGGCTAAGGCTGTGATGAAATCGTTGATGCAGGTGGAAGAATCAGAGGTACTTAAAGATTTGAGGCCAGTAAATTATTGAGAACTAACAGCGAAGGATAATGAGAAAACGTTAAAGAATGAATGAAGAAAACTGGAATAGAATATGTAAATGTACGTACCTTGTTGTAAGATTGTGTTGATCCAGAGAGAAAGTTGTATTTGATTCCTTCTAATTCTGGGGATCGTTCAAAAAAAATTAATCCAGTATGTTTGACTAATCATGATTCACTTTCTCTCTTTCACAATACAACAAACTATCCGATTCGATTGCCTATCCTATGATTGTCTTAATACAGTCGACTATTTCCTTTTCAGACAGTGGTTTGTTGCCTTTGTCAATTAAATACGCTTGTTTTTCAATGGTATTGAAATACAATAATTCACTCTGCCATGAATCTTAGTCTTTTTAGAACAGGATATTCTCGGCTTAAAGACTGTATAACACTAGTTTTTTCTAGTAACCTCTCTAGATATTCCGCAGTATCTTGATCATCAAAGCAATGAAAAAATCACAACTCATTTGGTTCTCGACAAGTGTTTTCTAGCATCTGTTGATGTAATCCTAAAGACTGATTTCCTTTTCGATATTTGCCTACTTAAGAGTGAAGTAGGAATAGATAAAATCATTTGAGTAAGTGTTTGGAATAAGCAGATTATCACAAAACTATTTGAATCTTAGGGAGTCTTGCTTTCTGACTAAGGAGAGGGTTGCAAAGAAACAGAAACAAATATTATTAGAAAAGTTAGAATGTTTAAAGTAATGGAAAGAAAGAAAACATGATAATTCTAATATTTTCTTCTTACCTCTGACATCCTTTATCATCTTTGCAGCTATGAGTCTGTATTTGTGTGTGTGTGTTTACCTTTTAATTGTTTTATTTTATTATCTTGTTAGTTATTATTTTTTCTAAGGAATGTTTTTTCACTTTGACTTTCAGCTCTAAGTTCTCACAATATTTTAAATGCTTCTCTCTCCCCCGCTTATCCAGAAAATAGTGACACACAAGGAGCGAAGTCATTTATTTCCCTTACAAAAAAGCTTTTTAAACACTAAATACTTAGTAAAATAATTCTCCTTTTGACTATGTTATTTAACACAAATTTATTGATTTTTCTAATCCTCTCTTGAGCTGGGCGTGTAAGGGGGATATTTGTAATTTGAGAATTACTTACTATTTATTGAATTGTTGCTTGAATATCTCAATTTTCTCTCATACCAATAAAGTAAGAAGTCAAATAATATATTATTATTTATTCTATCTTTTTGTTTGCATATCAGTAATCTAGAAATCATTGAAAGACTTATTTGCTGAGTAGAACATAAAAAAGGATGAAAATATCACTTTAGGATTTAAGCATATTTTAGACTTTATTTCAAAATAGCAATAATTTTTACATCATAATATTCTTCTATAAAGTTGATGGGATTTAAAAAAATATCGAATAATTGCAAAAGATAAAAGAAGGTGAATGAGGCTAAACTCAATAAGAATAATAAAAATATTTCATGTTTTTTAAATGGTTTATTTACACACTTTCAATAAAAGAAAAAAGGATAGTAGTTACATGAATTACTTTATTGAAACATAATTAGTAATCGCATTCTTAGGCATATTCTTAATGATGTTTTGATTTTCTCCGCACATAAATTTTCAATTAATTTGAGCACACTTCCCTTCTTACCCTTCCTTTTAATTTCTTCTTCATTGGATGTTATTGGACATTTTAAGATAAATATTAATCTTGCCAGAAGGTGGCTTGATGACCATCGCTTCACTATCAACTTAAATATAACTACTCTCCTCCGTAATAAATTCATCAACAGGTAATATCTTAACCTTCAGTGCAGCAAAATGTTCAGAACAGCTCCCCTCCGATGATAGATATCTAAGGATATCTTTAGCTACAACTAACATTTAAGTCTTGAAATCCTGCTAGGCAAAATACTCACTGTATTCTTGTAAATCATCTACAGATTGAGAATGCTTCTTCTTTAGAATTGCCCATATCGCTGAGATTACGACATTAAATCCTATTTTGGATTAGGATTCCGACGAGAACTCCCAAATTTAATTTTTAGCTAATCGCATAAGTGACAAGTACACATAATACAAGTGCTTCTGAAATAGATCCATGTTGACAGCTCTTCCGATTGTATTATTATGAGTCATTGACATTTCCAGGTCGATTATGCAGTTTAGATCTTAATCTACTGGAGTAGTATCATATCTACTTATGCTTTCGATGATGATGCAATTTAAAAAATCTAAGTAGAACATCTCGCGAAAGGCAGTCTTGTTGTAGTTCCACTGTGGATCAGAAGATTCAAAAAGTTGAGACAGAAGGACTTTCTTTTTTTCTAATTCGATTTTTTCGATGATGGAGAGCTCTTTATATTTACCTACGACTTAGATGCACTACTACTCTAGTATTTCGATTAAGTCAATTAGTCTTGGATACATTTACTTCTTGAACGGCTATTAATTCAGTGCAATTTGTTTATTAAAGTAGAACAAATCAATTTTTATTTCCTTAATGTGTGTGGCACGAGAAACGATGAGTTGAGATTTTCGTTCAAATGACCTGCTAAGGACTTGATGAAATCGTTGATGGTGATGATATCATCGGAGGTGATAAGTTTTTAGAGACCATTTTACTAAAACTAGCTGCATTTAAAAATGAAAAGTTTACAGAAAATGGATGTAATAAAATATTCAAATATACCTTTCTTGAGATAACTCATAGGCCACCTAATACATTTCTCCAACACCGCTCTATTATTAGTCATACTTCTCCTCCTCCTCCTCCTCATCCTCTATTTATTCTAGATTTCTTATTCTTTAATAGTTGGATTATTCACGTACATTTAACAACTGTAAGTTTTATTATTATTGTCTTTCACTAGGTTCAAATAATAGTAAGCCTTTATATTCGACAACTTACTCGATTATTTTCTAAATGCATTTTACTATGCCAGCTTAGGATAACGGTTCTTTACTGCCAAGCACTAAATCTAGTTATGAATCGATGTTGCTAAAATAAGATAAGTCTGCTTGCCAGTCTTAATTCTAATCCTAATAGAACAGTATATTCTCCAATTCGAGGCTAAATATCTGTAGTACTTTGTTTGAGGGTTATTCCTTTTAACTGTTCTGGATATCCTATAGGATTTTTATCATAAGGGCGATAAAAAAGTCGCAAGTAATCGGTTTCCATTATTGTTAGGACAACTATTAATTTATGTAATCTTGAAAGTCATATTCACTTTAGATGTCATTTCTTTAAATTTTAACAGTGAAACCATTATTTTCTTCTTGTTCAAATATGAGCTGCACAGGGAGGTTTTCTCCAAACGATTTGAGCTTTAGAAATTCTTCCACTAAGAAGAAGTCATAGAAACAGAAACAAGGAAGATCAGATATTTAGAAGGGAGTAGGAATAAAAAATGAAGAAAGCAGAAAATCTCTGGCATTTTTTTTTTTACCTGTGATGTTCTTTTCAAAGTGTTTAGATCGTTCCATGATATTTTACCAACTATGATAAATACTTCTTTTTTTATTGATTAATTTTTCAAAGTTTAATCTTTTTTTTCTTCTTAATTCTCAACAATTAATCCTCATATTCTTTTTTAGAAAAAACCAAAAAAACGTGTCTCAGAACTAATTGGCGGAGTAAATAATTTGATCAATTAAAAGATATTTCAATAAACATAATTTGATGAAAAATCGATTAAATTATTTCTTTCCAGAATGCTTCTTGTTCCCTCCATTCCATTTATAATGCTAAGACCATTTATTTATCTTAGAAAGGTAGATATTGTCCTAGTGCATCAGTCCAAATATTTAAATACCTTTTGTTAATTTTAAAATCAACCTTAAACTTTTTTGAAAGATTTAATTTCTTGCAAAGAATCAAGGAAAACACTAAATGGATTTCAATATTATTTTATAAATTTTATTTTAAACTAGCATAACTTACTTGAAAACGATTTTTAATTGTTAGGATATCAGAATTTATTATCTATTAAAATTAGAAGAATAATCAAAGCTAATTAAAGCGAGGAAATCAAGAATAAGGGTTTATATTTAGATCAGAAAAATAACAACAGAGGAGTAGCAGGAGGTGGGGAAAAGTAAAAAGAAATTCTGATTTATTTAATGAATGAGAGGGATAGGGTGGGGAGGAAGGAAACTACTTTATAGCAATTTTTCACATTATGAAAAATAGATAAACAACAAACAATTTCCCTTTCTCACACTCTCTGGGGAGATAGCACTGAATGAATGAATAATTTAAAATAATCTATCCCATCCAATCAAAAAGGACTATTAATCGATCAGATATGACAACAAGAATTTTTGTAATAATAGTGGTTGATTAATAATAATTATAATATCTACAACAAAATCAAATCAAACAAAAGTACCTCTGAACAATTCAACAAAATACAAAGATACTCTAATCCTCTTCCTCCCTTTAAATGCATTCAACATCTCAAAACGACACTGGCTGCTCGACTCCTGAAAACGATACCGTCGAGAAGATCGTCAAGAATGATGCTGTCAGATATGTCAAAAAGGGTACAAAAATATACTTTACTTTGTGTATTATCTTTCTGTTTCGATTGATCGAAGTTTATTATTGTTTGTCTTAAGGTTACGGTTTGTTCGTAGCCATAGCTATTTCATTATGTTTCTTCTCCTTAGGGCCGATAATCCTCAAAACCATCTGGCCTTCGTTTCTCGCATTGGGAGATAGTACAAACACATCTTAACAACAATAAAAATAATATTTTTGACATTATTAAGAATTTGCTTATTTTAATGTGATTATCTTTTTTCAAAACTTTCTACAGTTTAGTACGTGATGTTCTTCTCTCATTTCTTATTTCCAGCGTCGATGTTTGGATTAGCTAATCTTGTCATGTGGGTTATCTATGTTGGAGAATTCCCTTTCTTCGAGAGATATCGTATCTCACCAGAGGTAAACAAACAACAAACAAAGCAAAATAAGTCAAAAACCATTTAGAGAGATAATTAATATTACTGGACCAACTAATCCAAATTATCAATTCCATCAATACCTTCTTGATTTCTCTCTCTTACTTCTCCAGAAACAATGGCCATGGTAAAGAGATCCAATCGCTTGGCGGGTGACATTCTGGAAGACACTAAAACTTGTGCTATTCAACTCACTCCTTGTGAATGGTGCCATGTCAGCAATCGGTCAATGGATCATCGGCTAGAAAGCACAATACTCCCTTTCTACATTCCCTGATCATCTCACTATCATCATCTAAATCACATTCATGATGATCATGGAGGATTTCTTTTTTTACTTTGGTCACAGACTACTACACACGCCTTTCCTCTACAAGCACATTCATAAAATCCATCATGAATACTACAATGCAATATCTCTCTGCGCGGAGTATGCCCATCCATTGGAGTTTGCTTTTTGTAATGTGCTACCATCCTCTGCTGGGTATATCATTCTAGGTGATAAATCTCATCTAAGTGTGTTTGTTCTTTGGATGGCTATTCGTTTATTTGAGACAATCGATGGACACAGTGGATATGAATTCAGCTGGAGTCCTTATAGATTACTGCCATTGAGTGGGTCATCTGAATATCATAACTACCATCATTCTCATAATATTGGCACATTTGGATCATTCTTTACGTATTTGGATACATTCTTCAAGACGAATAAAGATTATTTTGTGTACAAAGCGAGAAAAGAACGAATCGAGAAGGCTAGGGAATCTGCTGTGAGGAATGCTAAATTAGATACTTAAAAAGTGTCCGAAAAGTTAATCGGATTTGTCAAAGAACAATGACAAAAAAAGAAGAGAAACAAGAGGAGAGATAAATAGACGGAATTAAAAAAATATTATCAAATTCATTTTTTTTCTATTTATTTGCATATTTTAACTATTAACATAATACATGAAATTTCTATGATTGATTGATGGCTGGCTAATCCAGAAGAAGTCTCTTTTCTTCTATCATTGTTTCCACCTAGTGAGGACTCCTTCTATGAGTTCTGCAGCTATTTAATATCGATAGAATAGCATATGCGCTTGCTGGGCTAGCATTGTCACATCAAACAATTCCTGTTATTTATCTTTTTCAATATTATTGCTATTCCTAGCAGTGACATCCATAACTCTAGCAAGCATCCCTCTTAGCATGAACACTCCGCAGTCATAACCATTCTACTATTTACCAGTTATCCCAAGATGCAAGTTGTAAGATTTGCCATTATTGAGAGAGTTCTATGACTCCTACTACTCAAAGAAGTATTCGAATGCTTCCTTGAACTCCTAGAGTACATTCTTCCATTCTTTGTTAAGCTATCCGGAAATTAATAACGAATCATAATACACCAAGCAGCGAGATTGCAAGTTGATCTCCACAAATATCCAATGATTCCCATGGATGTTCATTGGAAGTAGTATCAATGAATTCTCTGATACCTAACATATGATGATTTCATAAAAGAAAATTCAAGGATTAGGAAATACAAAAAAGAGAGATAATCGAGAAGTAGTTGTATGTATTTGTGTTGCTGTTGTTTTACATTGTTTTTAGTTAGAATCCTGGAGAGTTTAGTAAACTCCTTCTTTTAGATGATAGGATAGATAAATGAACTCAAGATAAGAACAGATTAGAGTTAAGCTCCATTTATGCTATAATTATTCACTTACCCTTCTACATATTCATTTTAGTTATGCTGACTCACTTCTTCTTTTATCTGTTCTACTCTTTTCCTAGCGAATATCTGTATGAGTGTCGCATATGCATTGACAATCTCATCATTCAACCAATTCGTGTTGAATAGCGTTTAGAAGTTACCATAAGACAATGTCTAAAGTATGTGAGAATGCTTGACTACTAGCTCACTGGTATTCCCTCTTTTATCGAATACTGCACATACTTCAGTTAGCTGCTTATCTGTCAGCATCTCGCAGAAAGATGGAGGCACTAATCTCTCTTTTATGGCTTGAATTCTCCTAATGCAAAACAAAATATCAGCATTCCTCATAACCATTTCATCCCCCCTTTTGCTATGGTTACCTGGTAATTCTTCTTTTCTCCGCATCTTCTTCGATTTCTTGTTTATTCTGCAATGACAATTCCGCCATTTGTTTAGATAGTTCATCTAATTCATAGCTATCCAACTTCTCTTCTTCTTGCTTGGTTTCCATGAATGTTCTCTTGATCGCTTCCCAATGCTACAACCAACTCGCCTATTAAATGAATTCTTACTACAAATGACCCTTCAGTGAATTAATTTAGGGGATTATCTGGGGTTGCTATGATTGTTATTATGATTAACCTATTGAATTGGCATTAGTGTTTTCGAATTTATGGAATATCCCCACCGGGTTGGTTTCTGATGAGATTTGATTGTGTTTAGATAACTCTTCGTCTTCGTTTCTTAATATCTAAGGTTGTTTTTCAATGTTTTAGATTGATTATGTCTGCTAGCTAAGTTATGTGAAAGTAGTTTTGTCGTTCTATGACTCTGTTTTGAGTTTCTTAACTAGCTTTGGAGGTTGATATTCAAACACGCTAGTTGTAGTAGGTTTCTCTGATATCTCATTCTCACTTTATCCACTCGATACTTCATTGCTGGCTCAAAAAGCAAAAACGAATTTGCACAAAATGGCTTAAAATAAACCTTCTTACAATTTGCGTTTGCGCTTGAAGAAGAAGAAGAACTATCGTAGGTTATCATAAACTCTATCGAGCAAGCCTAGACTCTTTCGCATGGATTTGGAAGAATTCAAACAATGTTGCAACAACTTTCTGTGTGATTATTGATTTTTTTCCCTCTTTTTTTGGGTTATTTTTGATATTGGTTTGATTTTTGTTTTTCTTCGAAAATTTTGAATCCATTTCGATCTGTTAATCACCCCGCCTAATCGAGGTGTTATTAATTGGAAAATGATAAATATTCCCAATTCACATTTTATTATAAAATTAGATTAAGAATGAAGGAAATTGATTTCTCATAAACTGAATGATTAATTTAAAACTTGCCAGAGTTTGTATCATTATCAATTACGATTTGCAGTTCTTGTTTCTACTTCTACTTTAAAAAAGATAAAATAATCTCTTTTTTTATTCTCAATCTCTAGCATTTCCCTTTTTCAGTAGCAGATTGATTTAATACCGCTTTTGGTGTTAATCCCTGAAAAATACCCAAGCCAAAAGATGGTTTCTCCCCATAAGAAATAATCAAATCAACAAAAAATATTTCAAACTCAAAATCCAAATTAAAAAAAGTATTTTTCTAATGATATTTTAAACAATTAAATACTACCTCTTTAACCTTTCTATGTTAATCTTATTCTCTGGGTGCCAGATTCTTTTAATTTCTTGATTCTTGTGACAATATTACTTCTCAAATAGAATCTAAATTCATCTATGGAATTTATTTAATTGTGATTGCTTAAATATTACAATTAATTATTATCATAAAAAATTACAATTGTAAAGTAAATTAAAAAATTAATTATTTCTAAAAGTCCAGCAAGAATATCTTTATGTCAAAGAGATCTCTTTATTATTGATTTTTTACTGAAAGTTTCACTAATAATTTATTTGTCATTATGGTAATTCTTCTAATATGTTTTGAATGTGAATCTACATTTTATCTTCTTTTTTGAAAAGAAGCGCGGAGAAACTAGGCGGGGGCTTAAATATCCATGGGACATGATACTCGTCAGGAATGCAATTACAAAGAGATAGGGGGGAAATTAGAGACGAAAAAAGGGAGCCTTTAGATACTTTTTTAATTGCAAATTAAGTAAAAATTCTTTGAATATTCTCTTGTAAACCAGATAAATGAAGCAAGGCAATCTCATGAACTTCTTCGGTAAGAAGAAAGACAACAAGGAAGCAACTAGCACTCCTTCAAAAGCTGATTAGCTATCAATGAGTGATTCAAAACAGCAAGCTGCTAAGGACAGTGTAAAGAAAGTAGAAGAAGAAATTGTCAAAGTTAATGGACATATAAATAGCGATTCCAAAGGAAAAGATATTGCAATTCCAGAAGAAAAAAAGACGAAGAATACATCATAACAATTGTAGTAATCGTAAGCATCTGGTAAGTCTGCGTCAACGTAATCATAATCTTAAGATGCGAAGAGACTAGAAGATTCTCCAGTGGAAAATAACTAGAAAAATGGCAAAAAATAGTAAATAACTGAGAACGTTAATGAAAATGATAATGCAGATGCAGCAGAAGAGGAGTTTGTATATGTCAGCAAGAAAGATAGACTAGCTATTTCAGGGAGAAAGAGGAACATTATTGATAGTGAAGATGATGATGAACACAACAATGATCATCATAAAGATAAAGACTCAGAGGATAACATCGAACAGAAGAAATAATCAAAAGAATCACAATTATCTTCTGGTAAGAAACTGAAGAAACAAACTGGGAAGAAAGCTGAAGGAAATAAATAACCCACAAAGAAATAGTAAGAAATCGAAGAAGAGAAGGAAACTTCAGATCACATTGAGAGCAGTTTGCCTAAGTAGCCACTTGAAACCCTGGAGAAAACTAACGATTCTAAATCGAAAACAGCTGGGATTTTCTCTGCCAAAAATGAATAAAAATCAAATGATAATCACAATATTAAACTTGAAGAAGGGAAATTATCTAAAGCGAAAGAACCTGCACTTGTTGAATCAGCTAAAAAGCCTTTGAAGGACAGTGACAATGACTGTCCTGACGTCTTTGAATCTAGTTTGTCAAATCTAGGTGCAGAAAAATACAATCCATAACGTGATGCTGGATTTAATCAAGGATCGAATGTCCCATTTGGTTTCCTTTGTGCTGGGTTTGAGCGTGTAGCTGAGCAAGAAGGTAAAAATTCTAAAGGTGTTATGATCGAGACTATGAGTAGAGTTTTTAAAAGTATAATTCTTTTGAACACCTCGTAAATCTACCCTGCGTATATGTTCTGCATTATGAAGATTGCACCGGATTATTAATCGAATGAGCTAGGTGTCGGTAGGGAGATTCTTTAGAAGGCTATTAGTTAATGCTGTGGGAAGACAGTGGGTTAAATTAGAGATGGTTTGAATAAACTAGGTGATTTAGGTAAAGTTGCAGCATAAGCGAAAGCGACGCAGAAGAATATATCGTCGTTCTTTGTGAAAACGAACGTAAAGTAGCAGAATATTACTTTGGTTAGAGCGTTCAATGATCTAAAAGCGATCGGGGCGTCTTCAGGATAAGTAATATAATTAAAGATAATGACCATTTTGTGATGTTTTCATTGACCTTATTGTTTTTTGTTTTTGTTCTTGTTTTTCTTAGAATTCGACTGCTAAGCGTGAGGGTATTATCAGTAAGTTCATGAGAGAAGCTACGCCTGCTGAGACATGCTATTTCGTGAGATTTATTGAGTAGAATTTAAAAATTGGTGCAGCTGAAAAAACTATGTAAGCTGCATTATCGAAGGCATTCTATGAAATCGCGCATGAGATCACTAGTGGACATACTTATTCCACTAGCGAAGAAGAGTCTTTGAGTGAGTTTAATTTCATTGTGACGAGATGTCTCTGTGAATTCCCGAATTATGAAAAAGTCATTGAAACACTGTTATCGGTGAAAACGGACATTCATAAGCTTCTCGATGTGTGCAAGATCACCATTGGCATACCCTGCAAGCCAATGCTAGCTAAGCCTACAAAATCGATTTAAGTCATCTTAGATCGATTCAAAGATGTGAAATTCACTTGTGAATATAAGTATGATGGGCTACGAGGACAGATTCATTATGACGGGAAGAACGTGAGTATTTTCAGTAGAAACCTTGAAGACATGACATTAATGTATCCTGATATTGTAGAGTTTGTGTAGAGACACGTAGCGAAATCGACGAAGATTTAGAATTTCATTTTAGACAGTGAGATTGTAGCGTTTGATAGAAATACTAATAAGATTAGACCATTTTAGTCATTAGCTACGAGAGGCAGAGTGAATGTGAAGCTATCTGAGATTGATATTAAGGTCTGCGTGTTTATGTTCGATTTGATATTGCTGAACGGATAGAGTTTGATGTAGACGACACTGAGAGAAAGAAGGGAGATGATTGCAGAGAATTTTGTGTAAGAACCAGGGGAGTTCTGCTTTGCTGAGTAGCTTAATACAGATGACTAAGAGGAGATGCAAGTAAACATATCTGATTTATGTGTCATTTTTATAATATCTTTTTGTTTTCCCTTTTAGGAATTCTTGGAAAAATCTGTAAAGGTTGGATGTGAGGGGTTAATGGTGAAGACACTCGAGGAAAACTCCACCTACGAGCCTGCGAAAAGATCATTTAAATGGTTGAAACTTAAGAAAGACTATATTGACAATGGTCTCGGTGATACTCTCGATCTCGTGCCTATTGCCGCCATCAAGGGCACTGGAAAACGTGCTGGATTATACGGTGCATATCTCCTCGCAGCATACAATGAAGACATGGAACGCTATGAGACAATTTGTAAAATCGGTACAGGATTTTCCGATGAAATTCTAGAAGCGTGTTTTAAGTTCTTCTAGGATAAACTCATCCCTGCGCCATTGAAGAACTACTTAGTAAAGGATTTCAAAGCAGATGTATGGTTTACTCCATCTGTTGTATGGGAAATCAAAGGTGCGGATTTATAAATATCACCGGTGTACACATGCGGTGTTAGTGAGACAAAATTAGAAAAAGGTATTGGATTAAGATTCCCTAGGCTATTAAGAATTAGAGATGATAAAGCACCTGATGAAGCTACATCGCCTTCGTTTATATATGAGATATATTCGCAGCAAGCAGTTGTTACGAATAATTTCGATGATGCTGATGATTTCTATTGAGGATAATTTTGAATCATAGATTTGTATGATATCGCTTTAAGCAGTTATTTCTTTGTTTTTTCTATTTCCAATTGAAGAATTTTGTATTCATTTGTCTTGATAATAGTGATGATAATTTACAAGTTAATTTCCCCCTCTTTTTGTTAAAACTTAATCAATTAGCAATTGGTTAATAAATATCTCCCGCAAATTAGCTTATTTTGGAAGAAACAGTGCAGGTATTAAAACAATGAGTGTAGAGCGATAACAATCTGAAACACTGCGCCGAAGTGACAGTGGAAACAGTCCATATCATTCTAAGACATTCACAGTTACGCAAACAGATGATCAGTTCATTGTATGAAATTATATCCAATTTCTACAGCGCCCAAATGATTGCTGAGCTGATATGTATAAAACTAATTTATTTTACTTAAAAGATAGAGATGAACTAGAAGAAGAGGACAGGTTAGAGACTCATCATCACTCGGAAGGATCAATAGATTACGTTGTTAAGTTAATCTGAGTTTAATGTGACAGAATAATTACAATAAATCCAATAAGTCGTAGAGTTTGAACTACTCCTAGGAATCATAAATATCCAGTAGTTATCATTTCTCCTCATAGCGACGGAGAAATCACCAGCAGCGATGCTTCAAAATCCACATCATGATATATTTGAGATCACAGCTGTACAATTCTTGCCGTTTTAAGTAAAAATTATGAACTTATTCAGAAGATTTGTAGATTTAATATATTTCTTTTTTAAAAGAATCTATCACCATCTAAGAAAGTCCGCGATTACATGTCTGGTGTTGCAGATGTAAGCACATATTTTGATAATAATTATAATATTTTATCTTGAAATGCTAAACCTTTTTTGGTATTGCTGATTTAGCTGTTAAGTAGTAGCCATTTCTTCTCGTATACATATCCACTGCAGAGTAGCAGGTAGAGAATATAATAAGCGAAGGAAAAGAAAAAAAGTAATAAGAATTTAGTGTATTTAGAGGATATTTTCACTTGGAATAGTAGATTAGCTTCAGGATTTACATTACATCAAATCGGAGCACCATGGATAGTCCCAGTGATTCAAGGATACGTTGGGTAGTTTAGACTTCCAATCGGTAGCAATAGTCTAGTTGTGTCGCTTATCTGCAGACGCTCTTGCAAGAGAGGTGGCACAAGGTTCTGTCATAGAGGTAAATTTATTAGTTTAAGTTTGAATAATTTTAGGGTTATTTTCTAATAAAATAGGTATTGATGCTGAGGGTTATGTAGCTAATTTCTGTGAGAATGAGTAGATCGTTGAATTTGGTTAGACGACACTAAGTTGGATTGCTATCAGAGGCAGCATTCCATTATTCTGGGAATAAGCTGGAATGCAAGCAGATCTGTAGTTAACGAGAGGAGAAAACCTTAACGATGAAGCATAAGCTAATCATTTTGAGATACTTGATGAATTGTATCTGCAAGGTATACAGGAAAAGCAGATCGAAGAAGGAAAAAAAGAAGAAGAAGAAAATAATAAAGAAAAGAAGCAGAAACAAGAAGAGGAGGAGGAGGGAAAAGTTTAAGTAGATACTTCCCTGTAGGTCAGCAGTCAGAGTAGGAATAGCAAAACGATCGAAAGACGATAATTTGAGTTTATATTTATCATAAACTTACTAATGGAAGGGGATAAGAACGAGTAGATGCTCACAGAAGCCTTTGAAGATAGTCTTGGTAGGAGTATATACTCGACACCTAAGCGATATGAGTAGTTTGATTTTCACAAGAAATCTGCAGAAGTAGATATTTTTTCATAGAATTTAGCGTAATCTGCATTTCTCTAAGGGTACCTGAAAGAGAAACATAAGAATATTATTGGCAGTGGAGTAGGTAATTCTGTGGATGTTGTTTTAGAACAGCAAGGAGTGCTGAGAGTCAACTGCAAAGACTGTTTAGATAGGACAAACTCAGTTATGTCTAAAGTTGCATATTATCATTTGCTGTAGATGTTGGCAGTAGAATTTGGATTGAAATTAGGTGTTAGCAGTAGTGAACCAAGTGGTAATAGTGATGGTGATAATAGCAGTAGCAATGAGCATTTGCCATAGCAAAAAACATCTTCGTCATAAACTAAAATAAAAAATGCTAACATCTTGGATAATACTACCACTTCTTCTCCTTCTTAGCACATTCATTCGATAGGTAGTCTTTTACAAACATTCCTAAATAACCTCTGGAGTCGTAATGGTAATAATATCTCCAAGTTATACGCTGGCACTGATGCGACAACAAAAAATGCTTCGAGTGGATTTCAATATAAATTCGATACTTACGTGATAGGGTTGTAACGATTTGTGAATTCAAGTATCAGTGATGCATTCAAGATGGAATGCATTAATATCATCACCTGCAATCATTTTGACTCTGTCTACAGTGAGATATTCTTTTGGATTTGGATTGGTTATTTATTTCATGAGTTTAATGATATTTTGGGGATATTTGTTATTAGATGATGGTCTTGGAGAGATATTCAGTAAATAACTGTATAACAAGAGAGAAGCTTATTAAACTAGACATAATCTATCGATATTTATCACTACTTGGAATGTCATGGCACTTGTACCAAATCTTGATATCGAATTACCAGGTAAACAAAAAATAACAACATCCATATTAATATGTTCTCATCCTCCTTTGTTTTCTCTCTTATCTCCTTGATTAGGTTTCCTTGATTTAAATGGTTAATCCCCTCCTGAACTCATCGTTGTAGGTCTTGAAGAAATCATAAAACCTAGCAAATACAGTTTTTCCAATATCTTTGGTAAAACTGACAACAAGGAACAAACTCAACTTTGGACAAAAATCATTTCCAAATAAATCACCCGTAGCATCCCTGACACATCCTACATGCTGATTGACGCACGTAACATGGTCGGCAACTTCATGGCAGTATTCGCATCGGCTAAACTCAAAGAGCAAATCAAGAATGTCGAGACAGAATCGGTGAAATGTGGACTAGCTAAAAAAGGTGCAGATGTAGGTATGATAAGTTATTTGTTTTTGTTGTTACCATCTGATCCTGATTTTAAGCTCTTTCGAAGGCGGTCTAATATGTAGACTGACGATAAATGAAACCATGGTGTGTTTAGTACATTGCTACCTACCAGGAGGGAGAAGTACGAAGAAAATAGAATAACGATTCAAAGCGATCGAGCATATCCACACGATAGCGTTCTAGAAGGACACCCAAGGAAGGAGCAAAACACTTAAAATTGACTAAAGCAATATGGTGTTTTTATTTGGAGATCTCAATTTTAGGCTGAACATACAATCAGATTAAGCTTGGGAGTTAATAGATAAATATAAGCGGTTTATGAAGTCAGGGGAAGTAGGTTAAGCGTAAGGATTGTTAACGAGAATGTTAGGGTTTGAGTAATTGCAGTAGAATCGGCATAATAATGAGTCGATAAGTGAGTTCGTGGAAGGTAGTATTAGCTTTCTTCCGACGTTTTAGCCTACTCCAACGACGCATGACTAAACACCGTGTTGGAGAAACAGGATTCTTTTCAATCTCAACGATGAATTCACATCAATAAATTAAAAGTTCTACATTGCTAATCAGCAACTCTAAGCTTCAAATCATAAGTAAATTGAGCAGTGGGGGGTGATAAAAAGATGTGTGACTCTCCTTGATGTTTGTGTGTGTTTGTGATTGGAGCAGATAAGTAAGTGCGTATTTTGAGATCAGCACAAAGAAAACAGACACAGAAGCAAGGAATAAATTATTAACAGAAATACTCTCACAGCAGAAAATGAATTAATCCAAAGAATGAAACAAAATGGATAAACAGAGGGGATGATGGCATAACTAATCAAGACACATAAAAAACGATCAACTAATCGACTGAAAAAACATATTTCAAAAAAGCTAAACAAAAAAACGGAGATAATTAAAAGCATTTTTGATGTGTGATATTTATCCTTGTTGTGGATGTAACAAAATAAATAGATAACAATTGAGTTGATAAAGAAGATTATGTTTTTTTTGAAAGTTAGTATTCATTCGAATAAATGCTTTTAAGAGCTTAGTTGCAGTATTTTCTCAATGGGATTTTTATATCAAATGGGATTGTTTTCTTCTGTTGGGTGGTTGACATTATCGGAGATGATTTATGCTGCTCTTTTTATTGGTTAATTTTTATATGCAGTTCATATGCCCTTCATTTGTTTTTTTCCAGATTATACAGCCTTATTAGGGAGTTTCTCATAGACACAACAAGTTAGTTTGTCTGTTCATTGAGAATAAATCCAAGAATCTCATATTTCTATTCCCCCCAAAAAAAACCAATATCAAAATCAAAAGATATCCCATTTTTTTCTTAGTTTATCAATCTCTCTCTCTCTCTATTCGTTACTTATTTAAGAAGTGTATGCTTTGTCTTCTTCTCAATATTGAATCTTGAAATCTCAAACGGTTTGGATTTCACATCAACCTTCATTTCTATGTCGTCTTCATATCCAAAGAAACTCATGCTCGAATAATTCTTGCCGCTGAATCCTTCTAGCATGATAAGCTCATCCAGTAATGGACTATACTACATCTGTATCACTTAAGTATCACCATATTTCAAGGAGATCCTCTCCCAACATGGCTAATACAAACAATAGAAACCACCAAAAATAAATATATTTCCATTTTATTATTTTTTTCCCTTACATCATTTTCAAGATAATTTAACTTGTAGATCTCAAATCTAAATTGCGAGTTCGTTTCTTCGCCTTCATATTTATTTCCTGTTCTAGGTACATTCATCAGAATTTAATCCAATGACGAATCAGTTGTATTCAGAGTTAAACTCACCGCATAATACACTTCTCCTCGTATATTCTAAAATCCATATCCTGCAAAAATATAATAATCCCCTTATGTTGGTAGATTCAAGAACACATCTCTTCCTGAAATCACATCGAGAACACCTATCCTCGATGAGATCTACGATGACATCCCTAGAAGACACCTCGATCTTGCGACTAATGTTACATTGTCATATGCAAATAAATACGCATAATTCTTAATATATTTCTTCGTCTAAGGGTAGAATAACCCTATTCTTGTGAATTAGTTTCTCTTCTGAACCACAACAAACTTATCCATCATCAGCAATCCAGTGAATGGCGTATCAACATTCCCAGATCTTGCTCTGTAATGCCTCAGTAGTTATGTTTTATTCGTTTAGAGGTTCATACCGAATAGAGAACAACCTTTATCGTTGTATAACTCACCACTTAAGAGAAAACTTCTAGAGTTTGTAGAGACTATGACTCTACTCGGTGTAGTTGTGATTTCTAAGGGGGTTTTTTGTAAAAGTTTAATTTCTAAAGTGAGTTGATTAATCTACCAAAGTTTGATTTCAGAATTTTATCCGATTGTCAGGAAAACATCTTTATTAATGAATGCCATGGATAGTATCTTCTTTCGGATGATCTCCTCCGCTGTATGAGCAACCTACCGAGATAATGAATATATTACAGAAGATTCATGAAAAGATCTGTCTTAGAACTTTGGGAAGAATGTATTTCTAATCCAATTCATGAGATCGTTTGATTCTTTGAATAGTTCTTGCTAGTCTATGATAATGGAGTCCTAACTTTCTTGGAGATATTCCTCGAAGTAAATACTGTCGAAAAATAACTCTTTTTTTGGACCGATATATCTGTATATCAGCATACATTTGGGATAAGGAGTAGGGTTGCTCTTATCTGAACGATCTTACTTAGTTGATTTTTGGAATTCATTCAACAAATTCGAACGCAAGGTAGAGTATTTCGATTTAATTTGCGAAGATTCACTATTCGATTTATCTGTTGTTGTTGTGGTTCTCCTTCTTCTCTAAGGTCTATTTCTATCAGTAAAGTTATCTTTGAGCTGATCACTGACTAATTTCTCGTTAAATTCTGTATTATTATTTTCATTATTTATGCTATTATAGTTGCTGGTTTGCGATTGATAAAACTCCTCACCTTCTTTCCTATCAGCCTTCCCTTCATCTATTTCACTGCTTCCCTATTCTTCAACTTGAGTTCCATTACTAAGCTACTGTTTCTCTAACACCAACAAGGATTCTAGTTCTTAAGATTTTTTCTTATCTAAATTTGCATTACCATCATCAAAATCATCATCACTGCTCTCCGACCCACTGTATTCTTCATCTTCCTCATCTATAATATCTACGCTATCACTTTGCTCTGAACAATCTATCCAATCATCTTTATTATTTTCCTCCTCCTTCTAAGCCACTTCCTCCTATCTCTATTCTGCCTACTAAACTTCCCCTTACTTTTACTCAGAATTAACCAATTCTTTAATAACTTCTTTCTATTTTTCTCTACTCTAATCCTCCAATCTACCTTCTATATCAACCCCTGTATGATCATTGCGTTTCCTCCTTTTCCTACCATGCTGCTCTTCAAATTAACCCAAATCTTAATCCCCTCCTGCTTTTGCTTCCTCTCTAAATAAACATCTCTTTCTCGCAGCTATTTTCATCTTTTTTGATCGCTTATCTAACACCAAATCACTATCTTCCTCCTCCTCTTCCTTATCAACACCACTTTCTCCGATCTATTTCTCCTATGATTCTATCTTAACTTCTACATTTTCTAATTCAGTTTAATTCTCCTGTAATTATTCATTTTCCTTTTCTTCAATAACTTTCCATATTACTTTTGTCTTACCGTCATGCTAAATTGTTCTACTAACATCTTATGAAAAGATAAACTAACTTTTCTTTGACGATCTTCTACCTTTCCTCGATCTTTTTTTTTTAACAATCATTTACTCCACTTGTTCCTCCTATTCTAACATCTTATAATTGTCCACAACCAGTTTTTCTTCTTACAATCTCTCCCAAGCTGTCGTATCAAACCGCTAGCTGTATGTGATTTCAGCAAAGAAATTCGCGCAATGAAACACTTTTTAAGTCTTTTACTTGAAAATAATGTGACTCGTAGCTAAATCGGATAGCTTTTCCCTTTAAAGAGGAGCTAAATCGGATTTCTTAATCCTAGTCAGACAATCAAATATTTTCAGTGATTTGTTGATTTTCTCACGACTTGACTGATACCCAAATTGACTATACATCGTTGCGTTGCTCATCTCGCAGTCCATTTCTTCGTTCATATCTGTTATGCAATCACGCAATAAACGCATTGATTTATCGCATTCTTTGATTTGGATTTCGCTTAAAATCGCTATGAACTTATCTAAGCTGATTATCATATGCCCGTGATGACTTGTATGCAAACATTCCGTACATCCTACTCGATATTCATGCTCACAAGCGATGTCAGTGCATACAAGGGAGCAATTCTAACTATGTGTTGGACATTATACATCTAAGTAGTGGCATTTTTATAAGCTCTGCAGTCGGTCATTGATGGATACTTTTTGAGGAATTGTCTAAGATGGGAGAGAAGGAGGTATTGAGAATATTGAAGTTGTTGTAGATGATGACGCTGTTGTTGCTCTGATACTAGGATAAGGTCTTCTCAGAGGAACTGCAGTTATGAATGGTGAAATCATAGAAAGAGAGAGTTGTATATGTATCTTCAGCTAGCTTTCTCTCTTATTGTGTCCCTAACTGTGTGTGCGTGTGTATTTGTATGTTTATCTAAAAATATTCACTTAAAAACACAAATGATTTTTTGTTTCTTGGAATATTGAATCTATTTCACTTTTTTTTGAGATGGAATTCCTCACAATTCCTCTCAGATAATTCCTCGCCCTTATTTCATCAAAAACAACATCACCCAAAGGGAAATCAGAGAAACACTTCTGCTTCTTATTATTATTACATCAATTATTATTTCTTACACATGAAGCTTTCCGCCTTATGATCGTTTATTTATAAAAAATATATGAATTTCCACTTATTTTATTTATTTTTAAGTCTATGTCATTTTAGAGCATACTTTAAAAAAATGGGGTTTAACTTTATCTTTCACCAAAATAAACAGATTTCTTAACTTTGCAGAGAGGCGTAATTATTAGAGCGCATTTCTCTTCGCTGAGATCAGGTGAAGTAAACAGGCACAGCAGAAGAACGCATTTGAAAAGAGAAGAATCAAGGAGGATTTAAATGATTTATTGAGAATGAATGGGGGATGCTGGAGAGATTTTAAAAAAAGAAAGAAGAGAAACATTTGTATTAAGAGATTTTAAGACGATCAAAGGTTCAAAGAATGGATAAAATATGTATTCCCAGAAATCTTAATCAGATAAAAAAAAGAAGGGAGAAATTCAAATTGATTTGAATTAAGCTAGACCAATCAATTCACTGGGAAAATTGGGGTTATCAGATTTACCCATCAAAAAAAATTAAATAAAGTCGGGTTGTTTAATTTTAAATTAATTTACTTTGCTTGTATTTCTCTCTGTGGGGAGAAAGAGAAACATACCAGCTATTGGAGAGTAAATTATTTAGTTTTGATGCCAAAGGTTGTTTGATTCCTGTTAAGTTTCAGAAAAGATCAAAGCAGAATGGCAAAAAGTTAGGAATTCAAATATTATTATTAATATTATTTTGAAATAACCTGATATTGTTGTGCCTTCTCTCTTTTCAGTTACAATTATAAAGAATAGGCTCATAGAACCATGTTAAAAGCATTATTTACTCAATTTTTAGCCCTAAACA
>Ga0302271_10001073_pt1 | contig 26784 bp, 10 predicted proteins | sample III_Bog_N1_1_FD_198767 | JGI IMG/M metagenome (GOLD analysis project Ga0302271, IMG submission 198767) | Peat permafrost microbial communities from Stordalen Mire near Abisko, Sweden - III_Bog_N1_1 | ecosystem: Environmental > Terrestrial > Soil > Wetlands > Peat | place: Sweden: Abisko... | reverse complement strand
ATCAGTATTTGTACGAATTTATCTTTTATTTTACCTTTTCCTGTTGAGTTGCAATTTCTTAACAATAATCGTATCGAATTTGTTGATATTGATGATTCGAACGTAGAAGAGGAGGCAGAAGAACGAATGAAACTTTATACTACTCTAATAAGACTCTAATTACGTAAGTAGCAATCCAGCTAACCCGATTAAATCAAGAAGGCATGAACTTTCGAAAATACTCCCAATGTACGCTCTGAAGATTCGCTTCCTAATGCAGATTAACTTACCTTTATCATATATTGCGACATTCAGTTTAATCAAAGCATCGATTAGAAATATCACGAACAGCAGAATCCTGATTGCAAGTCCCCAGGAAGTTATCGGCAGCAAGCTGATCTCAAAAAATAGCTCAATGGGGATTCCAAAGAATATGATACTCGTCATGATGAACACTAAGAACTCCCATAATAGCAGATACTTGTTTTCTGGCTCAAACACAGGGATCTTCTCGCCCATCTGACGGACCCAAGATTTGTTTTCAATCTTTTTATCTGAAAATTTTGCCAAAGAAACAAAATGAAAGAAAAATAACGAAACGAACTGAAGAACCTTATTATGTTATCTTTATGTACGAATGAGCTGATTTGGCGGATGGAAGTTGTAAAGTGCATTGTAGATCTTCATGTTTTTTAAGTAGGATTGTCTTTTATTGAAGCACACAAGATTCTCTTTGGTTTTTCGCTTCCTATCATAATTTTGTCTCTCTTGGATATCGTCTGCACGCTGAATATGGAATAAACTTGCCATTCGCGGTCGTAAACTTAATCTTGATTTTCTCATTGTATCATATTGGAGATTCGATGCAGCTTCTTGTGTGGATTCACATCGATCGCTGGAGTTATGCTGCTTACTGAGACTAGGTTAAAGTAGATTCTCCTTTAGCTGCTTGATTCGAGAAGATGGAGATGTTGAAGAGTTTTTACTTCTATCATCTTCTTCGCTGCTTTCATGGACAGCACAACTACTGCTACTGAGGTTGCTCTCGATGCTCTTATTCTTTTTATCCATTTTTTCAAAGCCAAATTCTTATCAGGATATTCTTAACCTTCAAGGAAAATCTTATTTTTTTGGAAGATAATTTGAGAGTTATTTCAAAAAGCAGATATGCTTTCTGTTTTGGCTAACAACGCACTTTTGCTAAATAATAATAAAAAATAATAATTAATATCTTGCTAGACAAATATGTTTCGATTTCAAGCGATTATTGGTTAATAAAAAGCCTTATTTAGTGTATTTTTTACAAAATTTTTGTGCTCACAAAAAATAAAACAAATTCTATTTGAAAAGAATGTACAAAACAGCTGCATTTAAAGTCTAAAATATCCACATATTCCATCCTTTTTCTTTAGTTTAACAGCTGGGAACGCATATCCCCCAAACCAGGAAGCACTATGAGATCAAACAAAAAAGATTTATCCTTACAAATTTGATTGAACAAAATAATCTGCTGAAAGAGACATCAGGCTGTAATTTTTTTAACTCTTATGCCTGCAAGATACCATAGAAAAGTTATAATCATCAATTAATTCCAGTGTTAATTAAGATTCTCTAGTTGATTTTTCTAAAATCAAGGAAGAAATACCTACACCTTTAATCCAATAATGTTGTATCCATATAGGGAAGAAAACTCTAAGGAATTTAGGAGAGAATGCAAAAACGATTAATTAAATAAACCAATAATGCATACTTTTTAACCTGAGTTTTTTCATTAATCTGGGGTATCATCTAGATAATAGTAAATGCAATACTCAAGCATCTCTTTATTAGAAATACTATTCGTAAAATAACTCATCATTTTCATGAAATAAATGTTAGAATATTATCATTATCATCTGAATCCTATTTTCTCTGAATGTACCCTTCTTTGATTAAATTATCTAACACTTAACTAATCACCATCTTCAACAAGGCATCCCTTCTCTGAGTTGTATCTTTCTCAGAGGGTAAATGAGAATTATTATTGTTGCTATTTTGTTTCTGTTGTTTTTCCTGCTAAAAACATTACTCAAGAAGATCCTCTCTACTCATTGATAACTTTTCTTTGATGATTCTAAGCAACATAGCAGTAATAATTGTTCTTTTAAGACTACCACCCAGAGAATCAAATCTAGGCTTTTATTAACCCAACTGAGTCTCACCTTCATCACAATTCCTAATTATATTATTCTAACAGTTATTATTCCCCTAAAACTCAATTTCTATCCTTTTTTCTTCTTCTCCTCTAAATATTCCTCTAATCTTATCACTGTAGTAATTCTAGCTCTACAACACATCTACATCAATCACAATAGATTTCCCCTTCTGTTAATTATCCACTGAACCTTTATCTTTATCTTCATTTCTCTCTTCAACATTGCACAACAAAATTGTGTCATCTTTTACTTGTTCATCTACTTCTCTATTATCCTTCGTCTTTTCAGTCATTATCTCTTCTTCTCCCTGAGAATCCTCACAACTTTCTTATTCATTCTACTTAACAATTCCCAATATTCTCCTTGACACCAGTAATTATATTTTCACTTTAATAACCTGAATTGGTATACCAGAGGACGCTGCAATTTCATGCACAGTTAAATATTATTTCTCATTGAATTCCAAAAGGATAATCATTGTAGGATTAGATACAAGAAGAGTCTACTTGTTGTGTTTATCTACAATCTCAGCGAAACTATTCTAATGATCGAGAATTAACTTTCTTCTCTTGAATTCGTTAAGATAAGCTGAAGTATATTTATCATAAAGGAAAAGAAGTTTTTCTGGTAGATTCTTAATGTCATAGGAAGATGGTTAAAATGGCCATTCTTTCTTTGAGAGAATGCTCACGAATACATTCGATATGTTTATCTAATTGGGCAGAGAAATTTAGCTTGTATCGTAATTAATATCCTAATGCTGCTTCAATTGATCATCATCTTCATCTTCGATTTTGATTTTCAGTTCTTAAAAACCAACGATAGATCCCTTTTGTTTCTAGATTTGTTCTTCTTCTTCCACCTCTTCCTCTTCAAAATCCTCTTCCTCCTCCATATTATCAATAAAATCTTACCTAATAATTTTATTTTTCTCTAAATCCTCAATCATATTCTACATAGCTCTCAAGAGATATCTTTTCCCTGTTGCTTCCTCAATCTTCTAGATTATATCCTTTTCATCGTCAATCTTCGAAAGCTAATGTAATAATCTCTACGCTAGCCTTAATCTATATCCTTCAAGAAATCTTTCACTAATTGGAATTATTTTCAATAAACTAACAATTATCTCACGTGATTCCAGTATTTCCTCTTTTCTGCTATCATCATTACCCTCGTTGAGCTCAATAACTAGCGAATTACACTATTCTTCAAAATAATCAAAGAAGAATTCACTATGACAAAGTTATTACTAAAAAGCACCTTCAAATGCTGTTTTCGTCAAAGTGTTCTAACAGAAACACTCCTTATTGATCTTCTGGAGTTCACTCAATAATAAACTAATCCTTTTCCACCATTTACCTTGAAATTTCTTAAGATTATGACTCTCATCATATGTTAACGTTTCCTGAAAATAATCCAATACACAAATCTAAGTTTTACCTTATTTTAATCTTGTCTCAAAGCAATCTCTTTACTCAGAATAATCCCTCAGCAGAGTTACTTACTCCATCTCAATGTCTTACAACTTCTGCATGGCATACTCACCAACACTCAGCGATAACTGTGTAATAGCAGATATTTCACCACACGTAAACTAGTAAATTCTCCCTAAGGCTCCATAAATCTTATTGTCAATCGCATTGTGCAACCCATAATTTTCATTAATCAAAAGAATCGGGAAAACCTTCAATATCGCTTCTTACTGGATAAGCAAAGATAAGTTCATAGAATATTTAAGAAAGTAGAAAACAAACATATGAGTCCACTCAAAGATTATCTACTCGATCGTTTCAATTGCTGATAGCATACTTGAGAATTATTTATTGTCTTGGAGATATTCAAATTCAAATTTGATACGAACAAAGAGCACCTATTTGATTTCTCGTTTCAGTGTTAACCTGCAGTGAGGATCAAGTATTGTATCCCAATCTACGCATTACTGATAAAATTCTTTAGATTGATCATTGAAATTTCTTGCCTCCAGCAGATCTCGAATTTCCTTTTGGTAAACTGTTTGCGTATCAGTAGATTCATTTGTTTGGATTGGATTATCTGCTTTTACTTAATTACTCTCAAGTTCTTTATCTCTTTCTCTGCAAATCTTCTTCTTAATTGCATCATATTTACATTTTGTCTTCATGTTTTTCTAGTTTTTTATACTTAAAAAATCTTCTTGAAAACTGCTTCTGTTTCTGTCATAAAACAAACCAAAGCGCATTGTGACCTTGTTTTACATTATCTTCATCCCTTCAATCGTGACTATTTCGTGGTATAATAGCACGAATCTCATGAGTTTATCTAAGCGTCCATTGACAGCATTAGGTAATTGCTTGAGGCATACAAGAAAGCTAATTAATGCTCGAGCTAATTTTCTCCCTTGAGGTTAGAATATTTTATCATTAAGATTTTAGAAAATATACTCGCGTATCGATAGCTAAGTCTTTGCTTTGAATACAAGCTATTCGAATTAGTTGAATATCTTATTCATCCAGAAAATCATCCCTAATATCCTGATGATTATCTTGGAATCGCAAGTCAAAATCTGATTCAAATTTGTGGTTGTAGAACTGCAGTTTAGAATAGCTGAATTGAGTTCCTTGAGGTTCCTGTCTCCAAAGCGATTAAGTGATTCATCTACTAATTAAATCACTTGGTTTCCATCTAAGTTGTAGATCAAATGACAAAGATTTACGTATTTGCTTTAATCTATCAGATTGTTGAGCTCAATGAATTTATCTTTCAATAGAAGATCTTCGACATTCTCCAGGAAATCTTAAACTTACTGCATAGCAGTTTTTAGGGGTATGCAATGATTCAGAAATAAGAAAGAAATTTGATTAAGAACTGTTAATTTATTTGTATTTTTGTTTACTTTGCGGGAATTCTAAAAAACATAATTACAACAAAAAAGTATTTTTAGAAGAAATATTCGGTGTCACTTTGACTAAATGCCTAAATATTAGTATATTTTATGTGAAGATTAAAGATAATCTGGCTACTACTTTGAGGATATTCCTAAACTAAAAGAAATTATGATGGCATTTGTTTTTCTGCCATTTTCAAGATAATTTAAGTATTCTTAATTATTTTTTGTTATTTATTACATTTTTGATCATTAATTACAAGAAAAATAAAAAAATGCATAAAAGGCATAAAGAGTTAGGGAGTAATATTTTGAGCAAAATATTAGTAATCAAAACAATAATCATTAACATCTTTGATAAAGCACAAGAAAACTTGATTCTTGATCATAGAGAGAGAGAATTCATTATTATTTAGCGAAGCGAAAACACATAATAATGGGGGATAATTTTGTGGGAAAAAGAATTTTTAAATTGACTTCTTATTATGAGGAAGCATAATTGGAATAGAGAATCTCTACTTCTCAGTCAGTGGCTGGATAAGATTATGAAGACGCCAGATGAGGATTAGAACTAGCCGAAGATTAAAACCTCCCCCTCCTTAGATGATCATACACACAAGAAAACAAAACAAAAAAACAATAACAAAATTCTGTCAAAAAGAATCAAAGAACAAGAAATAATTTTTATCATATGACATCTAAATACATGTTACCAGGGTCTGCTCAGAATCGAAAACTATCTCAAAAGCAGCACTACAAGGTTAGAACTAGTTCTCCTGAAATAGCTTACACGATAGATAAGGTGAATCGCCATCCACGTCCACTCAAACTTTCTGAAGATCATCATCAAAATAACAATTCCACAGATTGTTCCAGTGACTCAGATTAAGGTAAACATTGCCACATTTCAAACACTATTTCAGCAGGAAATCTTGGATATTTTCTTGATTTTCAGTCAATTTCTTTCATTTTACTTTCTCTTCTGTTAAGAGTTTTCATCTGAAATATCATCTTTTTTCCATATAAATTGTTTCTTCTTCTTTTTTCCTTTTCTAAACTTAATTTTTCTATTAGCTAATAAGCCTAAGACAGCTGAGGATAAGAAGTATAAAACAGAGATGTGCAAGAACTTCTAATCCACTGGCGCATGCAATTACGGAAGGAAATGCCGTTTTGCTCATGGGAAATCAGATCTCGCTTTCAAACCAATTTAACTCTCCAAGACCTACAAAACCAAAATATGCAAGGCGTTCTACGAAGAGATGACATGTCCTTATGGATCAAGGTGCCACTTTTAGCATGATCAAAGGAATATTCAAGAAATCAAAGCCAGTAAAGTTTTTTCCAAGAGATTTGTAGAATTGGATATCTTAAATTAAGAATGTGCTAATTCACATGCTAACTCTCGTCTGAGCTTCTTCTAGACACTCACAAAACTGCAATGATGCTATTATATTTATTTCATTCATTTCATCTTGGTTTTGTGTGGGACATAAACGATCAACATTAGAAAGATGAATCACCTACACAAACCACTTGAATGAAGTTTTCTCTAAGCACGCACGCGGACGATACAACTGAGCTATGGCATAATAATCCAAAGAAACAATCGAAAAACTAAGCCATAGTGTGTTTTTTTCTTTCTTTTGAGATCAATTGATGTTTCTTCTTGATTCTCATTCAGCATCTCTTATGCTACTATTTATTTATTTTCCATATTTATTTATTAAACTCCTCCTTATTCAAAGACTAAGATTATAAAATACATTACTTCAAAAGCAAAGAGTGATTTGACATGTGATTGTTATGCTAGAATCGCAGTTTTAAGAATTCTTAAGTCATTTTAATGAGATTTTTATAAATTACAAACAATAATAATTCAACCATTACTCATTTTTTAAACTCTAAAGAAATTATTTCCTAGTTCGTTATCATAAGAATTAACAAATACAAATCACCTGATATAGACATTAACAAAAAAGGTTAAGTTATTTTTGTAGTCAGCAATTTATTTTTTTTTGATTTATTAATAAACGCAAATAAGGAAAACGATAACAAAAAAGAAATACAATAATAATATTTTTTTTTCAAACTTTATTTTCCCTGAAATTGATAAAAATAATTACACTTTTACCTGCTGAATTCATTTAGGATCATCCTTTAAAACCATAAAATTTCCTATCATCTTTATTTTTCTTTTTTCCGTTCATTAAAAACAAAATGAGCTATTTTTTAAATAAAACCAAATTGATTATTTTGTTTTATTTCTTTTAGTTTTATCTTAATTGTTATTTTTTGTTTAAAAGAAGAAAAAAAAAGTTGCTATTTTTCATTGAAAAATTTGAAGAAACAATAAAAAAAAATCTCTTTTGGAAAGATCCTCAAACAGCTAAAAAATCTTCATGAATGCAAAAATATTTCAAAGTTATTTTTAGTCTGAAAATATGAATCTAATGATTATTGTGCTACAGAATTATTTGAAATAAGCTCTTTTTTATTGATTGGCCATTCATTTTCTGAATAACTTTCCAGTCAGCTCATTATTATTATTTTCTCTTTCAAAAGATAAATCAATTAAGTAGTAGTACCTTTTAAGAGGATGTTTCCAAATGTTTAAAATAAAACTCTAAATCCTTGAAAGAATCAATAATGTGTGGAGGGAAGGGTGATAATAAGCTAGATTCTGGGGGAAAACAACAACAAGAAAAAATAAAATTAAACCAAAACTCTGCGCGGAACCGAATTCCAGAAAGAACGGAGAAGAGTTCTTGAAAAGAAACAAAAAATATGTCCTAATGCATAGCCTGCAGAGAAGCAGGCTTACTGCGACAAAAGAATAGCATTAAACGAGGATAAGAATACTAATAATCTCTCCAGTAATTCTCTAGTTGTGGAGGGAATTATCATTTAAATCTCGTGTGCGGAGATTAATCATGTCCTTCAGCTAATCATTTAAATCTCGTGTGTTGCACTTGTCATAATCTTATGGGACATACAACCATGTCTGCGACTACCTTCTATGATATTGCATTGATCGCTACACGAGACTGGTTGAATTAAAAGGAAGATTGCTAGAAATTAACTGCTGGAATCGATTAGCTTATCGATTTGTTGATCGAAAAGAAAAAGAAAATCAAGGAAAATATTGATTCTTTCGAATTGAGAAAACCAAAAATAGTTAATTTAGAAAAACTAATAAAACAAAGCTAGATTTTATCTAGAAAAGGAGGCAATTCTAGTCAAGAAGAGAAACTGGAATTACTGAGAAAACACGAAATCATCAAGCAAGAGTTTATCTTTAATATTAAAAGAAAAGATGCTTATCCTTTGAAAATCAGTGGAGCACACAATCTGGATGATATCAAAGAGGAAATCAAAGTGGATTTAAATGCATTTGATAGATAGAATCTGAAATAACGTCTGATTCAATGGGAAAAAATTCAATAAATCTCAAAGGAAAGCAGCTTAGATAATTATGTAAATTTGGTAGATTAAGAAGAAGACACTGAAAAAAAGAGTAATAATCATAGCAATTCAAGTACTATCTTCAATAGAAGTGATGCGAAAAACACTTTAAATGAAATCAGTGATAAGGAAAGCAAATAATAAAATGAGATTCAGAATGAAGAAGACACTGTGGAAATCGAAATCGAAGAAGAGGAAAAATAATACTAATAAACCACTGATAAAAAGCAACAGCAAGAAATTACTTTTTAATCAATCTCTCCAATAAATATAATTCCAAACTAAACGCTAAATGCGAAGAGTGTCAACAACATTTTACACATTGATGATGATGATGATGTAATAGTTGTTGAATTACCATAGAAAACTTAAACAAATGAAAATTTAATGGATTAGGAAATCATTCCTGAAATAAAAGATGTGTCTAATGAATCAAATAAATAGTAAATAACTGTTTCTGATTCAAATGATCTTAAATTAGCTTAATAACTTGAATAAAAAATAACATCAGCTTAGTAGATTAGCTAATCTTCATTGAAATCCACTTCAAATAGGAAGAATAATGCTAATTCTACTGCTAAGAAAATGAAGCCCCAAGAAGAGGAGGATTCTTCAAAACGTTCAGGGGATAGTGATAGCTAATAAAAGAAAACCAATGGAAGTCAAAAATCCATGAGAAGGTTTGGGGATTAAAAAGGACAAGATTATCTTAAATCTTTCACGGAGGAAGAGAGTGACAGACTACTAGAAGACTATAACAATCTGAAGAATTGGAAAGAAGTCGAAGAAAAATGGGGAGTTACTAAATATCACATTATCAAATATTTTAGAGATTTGGGATATTTTGATGAAAACTTGTCAAATGAAAATGATTGAGATGAAATTAAAGCAAGCGGGGGTATTTCTTTTAGTGGTTTAAGTTATTTGTTGAATGCTTTTTATTGAATATATGTGTCGCCCATTTGAAAAGCAAAATTTGATTCTTTTGGAGGTTTATTGCTGTTTTCCCTTCCCCACAGCAGTAATAGTTAGAATCCTAAACAACACAAAACGCAAGCAAATCCTTTGAATTACATTAAATTACTCCCTTGATTTCTCAAGTCATTTAAAGAATCAAAAGGAAACGATTTGTGATTGTATTTCAATTAAAAGAATTAAATAAAGTTAAAAGAACTAAAAATGTGTATTTGGAAAATATTGCAATAATGAGAAAGAGCTATTAGACCACACTGTTTCTATTCTAAATTTGAACTATCGATGAGAAAGGAACATTATAACTTCAAGATATTATATGGCTGTTGGATGATATTTTTGCTGCATTGGAATGAAAGAAACACTTTTTTTTAATTTTTATTTTTAGAGAATCAAATTTTTCTGCCAATTTCTGAACAAATCTTTCGTTTTTCTCTTCTATTTTTTGAATCCTCAAAGTTCTCTTTATTTTTTATGAAATTCACTGAAGATTTGATGATATTGAAGGATTCGAATTTTCTTTTTTCAAACTTAACATCTTCGGAGAGATACTGATAGATTTAATTCTCCTGTTCTTCTCTTTGAAGGTAGATGCTAAGTTCGATTATGTTATTTCTCTCGGGATACATGTGATGTACGGAGGCTGTGCAGTGAGATTCTTTTCTTCTTAGAGAAGAGAATTTTAAGGATTTTAGGCTAGATTTGAGGAAATTTCATAGTTTTAAGAAATATGCTGATTGGTTTAAGATATTGGAGCTGGTTTCTCCTCAGGTTTTGAGAGATTACCTGTGATTTGAACATTTTAAAGCTATAATTTATCCTTCAAATTCTATTATTTCTATTGTAATTTTTCATCTGGAATAAAAATAAATGAATCTTCTAAGATTTGTGATGATTGTAAATTATTCTATTCACTGTGATTATCGTCGATGCTTGATTTATTCCTCAAAAATTTCTGCAATTTTAATATGGGTGAGCGATCTTATGAGGTATTTACATTTACTTGTGAATTCAATTGTTTGCTGCTTTCGAAGTTTATTTTTAAAATTTTTTGTTGATTGTTAGTGTTGTTTTGCTGCTGCCAAAAAGATTATTTATCCGTTTAAGAATAGTGAACTCTTTAGATGTGCTTATGAGGGATGAGTTTAAGAATTGTTTCTTATAATTTATCTGATTTTGATTCGTTTTTATCATAAGAAGATTACTCTTTTTGATGAATATGTTCAGAAATATTGTTGAGTTGCAAATTCGTGCTCTTTCCTGTTGTTAAAATAGCACTATTTTCCGATTGTCTGGATGGATTGTCTTGAGTTAAGAATATCTCCGATTTATGGATCACATCATCAAGCGTTTCTTTAGCTTCTTGATTGCATTGCAATGATGCATGATCCGTATTAACGAAATTGTTTTATCCAGAGAGATAACTTTTTTTGATTTTACTTGAATTCAGTCGTTTGAGAGTATTGTGATTTGATATTTTGTTTGGACTAAAATCAACAGCAAAACTAGCTGATTTATTCTAATCATGTTCTTCAAATGATTCGTCTTAGATATTTTCCTATGCTGTTCCTCCAACTAAAAATACTTTACTTTATGAAAGTAGCAGTTGTTTTGTTGGGGAGGTTTGATTTTAAACTCCTTGGATTTTCACAAAGGTATTCTTTGCAGTTGAGGAATCTAGATTTTCGCTAGATTTTTTGAGACCTGGTGAATCAATCGATGCGAATAAAGGAGAAGAAGCTAAGGAATTTCTAGCTGAAGATAAATAGCTTTTCTTTGGATGAGAGATCGAAATTCCTGAAGTTTTCTTCTTTTAAATTGTATTCAAAATGTTGTCTTAAATTTTGAGAATCTCAATGTCAGTAAAAACACTGAACATAAGAGATAAAGACTCATTGTTTATATTACGTTTGAAGTAATCATATGGGCCGACAAGTGAAAGAAGCTTCTTAGAAACAGGGATACCTAACTTCAGTTTGCTTTAAATCTTTTGTTAATCTTCATCTCCAGTGATTCCTTGATCAAGATCCTTAGACAATCCCAAGTGCTCACTTTCCTAGCTTAGGCTATTTATCACATGAACTTCTAAGAATTCTTTAGAGTTATTGTACTCCATAATGACTGATAGTTTACCGTTAATTGGGCTAAATTTCACAGCATTATCCAAAATATTATATAAAATACGATTGAATTTGTCCTTATCATTGGTGATATTCCCTAGATTTTATGAAACATCAGTAAAAACTTCTATATTTTTTGCTTAAATCCTAGCATCTAAGACGCTTAACCAAGTGTTTAGCTCTTTTAGTGGAGCAAAATTAACTGCATCGAGGATATGGCGATTCCGAGAATTATTACTAACAGAACCAATACCAGTAGATTTACCATGAAAATTAGTAGAAATCATAACAGATTCTGTTCCATATTAAGATCTCCCTAACCCACTCTGCGATCCCTCAACAAATTAGGAACCTTCCATGTCATTTATCATTGTATTTCCTATTGTCTGAGATTACAATAAATTATTGTTTATGCCTGCTGAATTACTTAAACCAGCGTTAGTATTGTCCTAAACTACTTTTTTAGGAGGTTCTTTCTCAGGTAAGTAATCATTAGCATTCCTTGTTAGTATCAATAGCGAATATCCTATTTATAAGATTTCCTTAAGTTTCTTTTGAAGATTTTAATCTTATTTTCCTAGAACTTTAACTTACTTAGACAGCTGTTTCACTAGTTAGCAGGTCGCTGCTTCAACTCGATAAGTGATCTTTTTCCAGAAATTCGCTCTGTATTCATTACGTTTTTCTTGTTTATGTAGCTTTCGTTTAGCACTTTCGTTCTCGATTGTCACAACAGCGTAGTCCTCTAATTATGGGAAGCAGAATATTTTAATATTTAATTTTTTTGTTTGTTACTCAGAATCTTCTGTGTAATTACCAACAAATGATTCTAGATCTTCATATTAGTTGGATTACTATTGCTAGGATTACTTGTGCTGTGATCGTTTGGAATTGGATTCTGTTTACTTCAGGAGTTTGCTTTTCAATAACATTTTTAAAGTTAATTTATCACCTGTATTTCTTTACGAATTTTGAGATCCAAAGTTGATATTTATGCTACGGTTTAAATCTTAAAGGGGTGCACCACTAGTGACTTACTTCCTCAGACATAAAGGAGATAAACCCCCACTTTTTTAAGGTTGTAAATTCAATATTGTTGTTTTTAAAGTAGCTGATTTTCGAATAGGAAAAAAGAAAGAATGAATTGGTGGTTTTGCAGATAGAATAGTTCCACTCTCTCCATTTTCAATAAAATTCTATCTACTTGATGAAAGTGTCTGTTTCTAAAGAATACCTGTTGTTTATTAAGAGCCATTCTAATGTGTTGAATTTTCTGCCAGCTTTCCTTTCTGAGAATTTCCATTACCTTAATAAATATTCTTGGAATCTTTGTTTTCAATGTGATTAGAATTCGTTTGTGAGAAGCAAGTCGAGGTATTTTCTTGAATGTCTAAGCTAGTAGAGTCCAAGAACCTTTGCAGTTCGTCATCAGAATAGATTTTGAGCTTTCTCTTAGAAGCTTTATTTGCCTAAACTAATTCTATTCTTTGAGTAACTTTATCCAATTTCACTACAAATAAACTGAGTGGTAGAAAATCCTCAATAATTCTATCCCAAAGGTTCTACTTTCTTGTGCGAATAAACAGTTCTCTCTTTATGGTGTCTTCATTGTAGAATTTAAATACTAATAAGAGCATGAGAAAGATCTAAGCAATAGCAATTACCCAGAGACTTTATGAGTCTGAAGGGAAATAAAAAATGGCGGAAACGTTCACAGTTAAAATTAAGAATACCTTTGAAAGGAATTATGCTGAAATATACAAAAAAATATAAGCATTCGCTGTGAGAAATCCTTTGTAGTATTCACTAAACGATAAAAAAGCTGTGATATCTTTGTCAGCGAGTTGCCAAATAATTAAGCCATGCAAACTCAAAGCAAAAATCGCATGTTACCACTCAAAGAACTGGGGAAATAGCTTTAAAAACGCGATATTACATAGGAAAACTATAATAGGAATCGAGTAATAGACGTAAAGCTTAATGGGGTGATTTGTAGATAGATCTGTGAAGGGAAGCGTCAGAGTAGCGCAAAGGATCGGCACAATTGCGATTAAAAATATTTTTAGGGAATACTTACTGAGTACATTCTATTGGCTTCTACTGTACTCCTCCTCCAGCTTGGTTTCTTTAAATCTTAATAGCCATCTATTAATGTTCCCTACAGCTAAGCCCTTGGTAAAATCGCTATTTTCTTACTAATTCAAAGTGTTTCTACCGCTGATTGGGTTCGCTTAAGATGACACCTCCATGTTTTCTCAGCTACTCAAGGATATCAAACACTCTTATTCAACTCGCTAGACAATCCTTACTTAGTAAGTATTCTCCAGTTTTGTTGATTATGTTTTAATTACGCCTTCTTTTTTACAGAAAAAGTTGATTAACCCACTCTTTTGAAGCACTCGACTCTCTCCAAAAAAAACTCAAAAAGTATTTATGAAAAACACCTCAATCAAAACTCAAGACTACACACCATTCCCCAGTTGGTCTAAATTTAGCAGAGTATGTATCTCATTCTTAGTCTTTTTAAATCCAGGTGCTAATCAAGTAATCGATATTAGTATTTCGATTCTTTTATGCATAAAAATGAATTACTTAAAAATTCCACTTTTTTAAGCATGAAATTTACCAGAAGAGCTGGCAATCATCTACGAATAATTACTTTAGCAGATATTCTCAGTCACCCTGTTTTAAAATATGCTAAATTTTATGATAAATAAAATATTCTAGATATGCTAGAACTATTGACTGTAAATCTGCTAAAAAGAACTAAGGAAACTATCCAGTGTATTTACGTCTTCCAAATGGAAAAAACATCAAAAAAACTATTTTAAAAATAATAAAACTAACCATCTCGAAGTTTTTCATCTGTGAATGGTATCTTTTACAGCCCATTTCAGTTCATCATCAGCTTTTTTAAACTAAATCGTGACCTCAACTTGGCATTCCCACAACGCGTGAATAAAATCATTGGTTGTACAAGATATTACCCCAATAAAAAAATTAATTTCCAAACATAAGAACTGTTAAATTGCAAGACAACAATCATCAGTGCAACAGACACTAAATTATTGCGTGTTATTGGAAGGCATTGCCTTAATATTTATCTATTTATCACTATTATCTTTACTTTACTGACAGTTTATTGATTAAACGACATACCCTACTAGTATTTGGATTCTAAGAATTCGTTACGTTTATTAAAATAAGAAAAATTCATGCTCTTTTTTGGTTTCTTTGAGCAAAATTTCCATGCTTTTCATAACCTCAAAATACTGAATAATAATCCTCTTAATTTACTATTATTTTTTCCTTAACAAAAATGAAACAATTATTCTTTGCATAATTTTATCTTTTACAAAAAAAATTGAACTAAAAAAGATCTAAAAATCAAATAAGTTCTAAAATCTTGCATATACGTGCATTGTTCACCAAAATTTAATTAAACGAGTAATCTATTTCTTTTTTGGGTTTCATCAATCAAGAAGTAATATTGAATATATCCTTTTCTTGAATCTTTAATCATTGAAATCCAAGTCAAAGAATGGTAGCAAAAATAAAAAGATATTTGAAGGAAAACATAAAAATTGATTTTGTTAGTAAAAAATAAATGTTCTAGAGTTGTCGAGAATGAGTTAGTAGTATATCGTTCGTTGTTCTTGTGTATCTTTAGTTTAGAGTGTTTATCAGATCTTTTAATGCTGCGAACCTTCTTTGTGGATATCCCTTAGATTAGGAGGTCTTGGAAAATCCATGAAAAAATCAATATCTTTATTCTGTTAATCAACCCCTGAAGCTGCAGCAGCTGTTTTCGCTGTCTTCTTGCTGTGCGTGTCGTCTCCTTCTGTCTCTTGTTCAGTCATTATCTTCTATGGTTTTTTCTCCGATTCACTTAGATTCTTGATACTTTCTCCATTTATGTTCAATTAGCTAGCACCTGCAATTTTTGACATATTTTTCTCACTGCTTGCTTCAATCTTCTTTTTGGAGAGCCTTTCAATTTCAATTTAGCTGCTTTCACCATTATTTCCAATTCTGCTTCTATTTTTCTCCTGTTGTTAATAATTTTCTTCTTCTTTTTCGTCATTCAATGTGTGCCGAATCAAACTCTTTTCCTAACTAACCCCCACGCAAAAATACTAAATTAATATAAAAATAAACTTTTCATGTTGGGCTCATACTTTTTTCATATTTATCTATTTTAAATGAAATTTAAGCATCCTTAACAAAAAGGTATAAGATTAGCCTTTAAGATGACTTCAGCTAAAAAAAGATCATGATCGTGTGGGGAGGGAGGGGTGAACAGAAGGAGATGAAATTATCAACCTACTTAAATTATGAAAAAAATATTTCCTCAAATTTTCTCAGCGATAACAACCAAAAATTTGCATCATTACTTAATCAACCTCTTGTAAGTAATTTTTTATTCTTAATATTAGCTTTACTGCTGGAAAAAGAGCCCTTATCTGCTATTTTTATCATTGTTCATAAGAACATTCAAAACAAAATATTCCTTTATTTTTTCTCCCCTATCAAGAACCAAACTGTTTGCTTTGTAATTTATCTAAAAAACCCATCTCTTTTTAAAAATGTTTCTTAGTTTTATTACTTCTCTTTGTTAGTGGTTTCGTTTGGAAGTGCAATCTTTAGAGTGGAATCATCAGTTCGTTGCATTTTTTCTTTCTGTTAAAAACCCAAACAAATGATTAGATAAAGTGTGATTGATGTAATTTGAAAAATAACTAATACAAAATATCTCAAATTATTCAGTAAGATTATTTACATATTTCGAAGATGAACTATCTGCTTAATGGAGGTTCAGTTCCTCACGAGTCTCTAACTACGTTGACTATGAGATTTGAATAGCAAAAAAAAAACATATTTAGAAATATCAAGCCCTATGTTTTATAGTTAGTTTTCTTCTTACATTATCTATGCCCTTGTGAGTGCAGCACGCTTAACCCATCTTGAATAAGCTTTTATCCTTTTAGCACTTCTATTGACTTAGATACCCGAGATGTACAATAAAGCTGAGAGAATAACTGTGTGTTTTCTTTTAGGAAATTTCTTTTTGTTTTTGAAATATTTATATTTTAAAGCTTGATGTTAAGAATTGGTTTAAGAAGAGTTGTCTTAGCAGTTTATGTGGTAACACGCGCTAGGGAGCTTTCTTCACTTTTGTTTTTAAGTTAATCACACCTTTATTGTATTTTTACTCTTGGGAAAAAAAATAATAAAAATTTAATTATTCCAAGCTAAGAGTTAAATGAATTGAATTAGCAACTATAACGTATGGTGCATATGGATGGTTTTTAATTCATTTAAAAGAGTTAAGGGTACATGTAACCCAGTGAAAATGCTATTATCCTAGTCTAAGCTGCATCACTTCCTTTTTTCTGTGATTATTATTCGATACACATATTTGGAAAAGCTAAGTTAGTTTTGTTTTATGTGTGTGACAAAATTAGTTTGTGCAAAATTTAATTGGCATACGCATCATTTGAAAAGTAGGTATTAATAATTATTATTCTATTTGAATAATTATAATCTTTCAAATTGATGACTTTGTGTAACTTAAATTTCACAGCACCCAATGTCGAGGCTATTTCTATTTGAAAAGTATTTATAATTTCTGTCTTATTAACCCATGTTTGCTTGCAGTTTCTTTTATTTGAAAATTTGAAATCTATTGCGCTTGCTTGTGAGATTGGTGTTAGGGTATGTCTGTATGTACTTGCTAGACTGTTTTTTACAAAAAATCAGAAAGACCTTGATCGAATTCAAAAATATTCAATAGTATGCATCTAATTTCGAAAAAGGATACATTTATTACTGTAAGCTTTTGATTATTTGTCATAGTCTGAATTCACCCGTTTTGTTTTGTCGGATTTAAATATCTAAGTTCTAGAAAAATATCAATAAATTGACAGACTTAACTTAACTGATAATGAGTTGTTTTAAAACATAATGTGTTTGTTCCCCCCGTTTAATCAGATAAAATATCTCTCTTTCTCTCTCGCTTTTCTCCTAGTCTTCATTATCGTTTTCCTTAAAAATCCACTTTTTTTTACTTTACATTAATTTACTTTATTATTATTTTGTCTCATAATAAAAAATAATGAACTGAAATTTCTCAATAAGTTTGCTTATTTTTCTGTGAACTTTCTCTTTTTTCTTTCTATTTTAGTTATTTTATGGGGGAAATTCTCGATTGATCCACTAACAAAAACTGTTTAACTTTGCGTGTGTCTCAAATAAACAAGATAAACGAATTAAAAGGAACATTTAAGAAACAATTTTCAAATCAGATAAGCTTTTCTAAATAGACACAAATATGACTGCTCATAAGGTAAAGGTGCTAGGTCTTTTCAAGAATATTCTTCGAGCTGGCTATGGATTTAAAGACTACAATTTCCGCTCGTATATCATCCGTAGAGCAGTTGAAGATTTCAGAGAATTCAGCACATTGACAGATAAAAAGGAAATTTCAGATAAGATCCATTTCGCGGAAGAATAACTTGCTCTCCTACGAAGACAGCAGATCATCTAAAACTTGTATTTCACAACTAAAAGCGTTGTAGAAGCATGAAGTATTAGACAATACGGATGGAACCATAACAAAATAAGTCAAATGTGTATGATGTATTGAATGTTATTAAAGGGAAATTTTATGTTTTTCAAAAGGCCAAATGAAAGTAAAATGTAAAATTTTGTTATCAGATGATTTTTAAGGCAAATCGGTTATTTTGATGAAAAGTCTTCAAGGTACACAAAGAATATTGAAAGATTTTCATATTGTGACAAAGATATTTTTATGGAATCTTATCATTTAGGATGCAATTCTTTAATAAAAACAAAACAATTCATTTTATTCTTGCTGGTTGATTGCATTTAATCCTCATGGTGGGAAAACTTATTCCGAAAGAATTGATAGTTTATCTTCAACTTTTTTCTAAAAATCAGCTACGATCTTCATATTCTAGTCTATTTGCTCTGTTAGTCTTGAAATCTGCAAATTAAATAGCGAAAAAAGAGAATAAAAATCAATTATTGTTTTAAACATTCAATAGAAAAATCGAATGTTTTGATGAAACAAATAGATTTTCATAGATGATTTTGTTCAGCAAGTCAAGTAATAGACTTTTTTTTGTTAGAAAAATATCTACACAAACAGCCAAAGAAAATCAAAATTACTTTATCCGCAAAGGAGACAGCTTTCTTGACATCTTGAGTAAATCTCTGCAAATCTTTTTTCTCGTTTGGATCATTGGATATTTTGCTATTTTTCATCAATAAAAATGAATTAGATTAGCTGAAAAGAGGCTGAGATATGCTCAATAATTAAGCATTTCCACTAAAAAGATAGATTTTATCCCTTGGGTTTATTTTTATCTCTTACCCTCTGATGGCATCAATGTTTTCCATTTTATCTTTGATCCTTCTCATTTCTTGTCTGTAAACCTCCTGTGTCCCCTCAATTTAGTATTTAAGTGCATTTAGCTGCTGATGAATCGTTGAAATAACTTCCTTATCAACTTATTCATTTGACACACTTAAAACTCCACTAGACCAACGACGTTGATTCAAGACTCTCTCACTTTTGGAATCTATTTTCTCTTCCAACGAACGAAGTTCATTCACAAGTCTTTAGCAGTTCTCCTTGTTAAAAGTCTCAGCTTCCTCTTGTGATAAACAAAACCATTATATAATTCAATTATTAGGAACTTTTTCAGTTTCTTCATTTGAAATAATCATATTTTCATGTCTGCTTTGTTAACTTTTTCCTTACCAATGAGTATTCCTTATTCAATATTGTTGATTTTGAGCAATCTCTCAAACTTATCTAGATTCTCTGTCACGAAGAATGCACTTGAAGCCTTTTCTTTTCGTTTGAATTCAAGGCTCAGTTCCTGCCTGACTTAAACAGCACCAATATCCTGTTTGTTTGTTTTTTCAAGAAAAAATATCAAAACAATTCATTTTCGTTTTTCCAATCAAATAAACAATCTTAATCCCATCTCATTCACATCTGAAATGACACAAATAAACTTAAAAACTCCTTACTCTCAAGATTCTAAGGAATTCTTTTTCACATTATTCCCGTAAAGTAGCAAATTATTCAGATATGCATCCATCAGCATATTTTGTGAATTCATTAATGGTCTAAATATCATCGCTCTTCGCTCTTCTCATTATCATTGAATTCTGTGAAGGTAAATTAGATAGGTTAATTGAATTATGGAGAATTTATCATATTTTATTTGTTTTACACTCTACAAATGCTGCAGCGTTTAGTTCATGGCTTGCGACTCTGCTTTTGATCTACTCTTAAACTCCTCAAATTCTCTGTATAATTCATCCTCTTTCCCTTGTAGTTCCTCTTTCAAGTCAGATATTGTCACACTGAATCTATCCGATATTCTTTGTGCTTATGCATTGACTAATTGATTTATCTAGTTTTCAGAATCTAAAATGGCATTCAATGCATTGTTAGATTTATATGTTTAAACTGGGATATTCTTGAGATTCTAATTGCTAGGAAGTACGCTAGTGCTAGTCGCAGAAGTATTAGCAGCGTTATTATTAAAGTTATTGAGATAAAAGATCTTGATTGTGTCGATTGTTCTTGTGAGTTATGAAATACTATTTCCATATTGATTCATTTTCTCATCGGTTTCTAGCTACTTTTTTGCTAGTTTCTTAAGTTATCCATCGAATTTCCCTAGTAAAACTGCTTAATCCTTTAAACCAAGCACTGGAGACAATTAATCACATTGACACTACAGGCTTGAGACTTAATCTTCTAATTTTTGTATTCGCTTCTCAAGATAAAAACTACCACTCATGCCTAAGTATCCTGTTGTTGCTGCTCCTCCTCCGCTGCTCAGGAGTAATTACCCCATACTTTGAATTTCAGTTCCTGATAAGGAATCGTTGTTGTTCCGCATTGAGCAAGACATTTAGTTTTTTCGATGAACGACTCGAAGTGGAGAGGATTGTGTCTGCAGCTTTAATTTGTCACCTGAGATCATCGAAGATGTGCTGTTATTGGTATTTAGCTTAGATTTGGAGGGTTTCGCAAACATGGAAGAGTTTATACTAAGCTAAACTTGCTTCTTTGTTTGCTTTTGTTAGAATGATCCTAAAAAAATATTAAGGGCTTTAATTTTGAGGAGAACTAGGTAATGTGAGAGAAAGAATATTACGCGTTTTGGATTAGTCAGAAAAAAGATTATCGAGAATTTTTTTGTTCTTTTTTTGGATTACAAACAAATCTAAAAAAGGAAAAAGAATTAATCTTGGAATTAGGGAAAGAAATTACACTTATTTGGTATTTTAGTGAATCCTTGGATAAAATGGTATTATTGAGAAGTAATTTGTTAGTCCATTCAGCAAATAAACAAAACATCAAAGATGATGAAAACGCACACATACACAAAACAGAATGGCATGGCTTTGAGAAAAAAGTTATTCAGATTGAATTTTTGCTTGGAAAAGGAGTTTGGGATAATAGCGCACTTAGCAGCTTAGAAATACTCAAAAATAGATAGAATGACTGTTTTATCATCACCAATGTACCATCAATTATCTATCTGTCTGTCTTTATCGTACCTTTTTTCAGATATTTTTATAAAGTGGTTTTTTCCCTAAGACAAGATATTCGTCATTATATTTTTTCGATTTCTTGGGTTTGAAGTTCTAAGCGTTACTTGGATTGGCATTGCTGTTTGGGTTGTTATTGAACGATTTTTACTTCAGAGGGTTTTGACTCTTGAATAGGTTTATTTTCGCCTCGATAATGTTGTTCCCTCCAGGATTGTTGTTATTGTTGTTAGGCATATTTTAGCTGTTGTTATTGCTGTTATTTGCAGGCTGGTTTTTAATAGGTGGTAAAAATGGTGGTTTATTTCTGTTGTTATTCGTATTTTCGCCTTCTTCATCGGTGCCCGAATCCTTGTAAGTTCCTTCGATTTTCAAGTTCAAGTTGAAAGAAGGATACTGCTAGTGCTATGTCTTCTTCATTTGAGCTACTGCTGCTTGGTTGGAGTTAAGTATTTGTTAAGGTGATTTCTTCTTATGATATGGGTTCGTAGATTTCTTAATCGTCAGTACAGGGTAAAATACATTTTCAGCACTGTCTCTGTAGGGATTGTATTTAGTAGAATTCAAATTGTTGTTGGAGGTATTCTGTGGTTGCTGTTACGATGAATTACTGTTGAGTTAGAACCCTTTCATGGTGTTTAGATGCTATTGTTGTTAGGCTGACACTTCTAACTTTGACATTGAGTTTGTCTAATTGCTGTTCTGATTAGCTGGATTGCTGTTTTAATGTGCAGGGATGTTGATGCTGTTGTTGTTGATGCTTGAGTTCAATAATTGGTTTTCAGGAAGTGTCCGATTGTATTTGCCACTGTTGCTTGTGGGTGAGAGCTTCGTTTTAGACGTTAATGTGGTTTAGAGTAGTTAAAGCTGATTATCTTGATCCATTTAATACAGATCTTTGAAGAAAGGGTGCTTTAATGCTTCATCAGCGGTGATTCTCTCCTCTGGATCATAGGTTAACAGTTTCTAAATGAGATCAATGCAATCTTTAGGGATGTGTGGAGCTAGTTTTTCTATTCCTGTGCCTTTTTTAGGTGGAAAATTGAATTCCATGTGAGTTGCATGCTTTTAAAACCCTTCAAGAATCTTCGGGCTGGGGGTACCGAGTACATTGTGAATCTTATGGACTTAATCTAACTCGTCATTGCCAGGGAACAGTGGAAACAAACTCATGACCTGTGTTTTTAGGAAAAAAATTATGAAACAATTTTTTTTAAAAATATTTTTTGGAAAATTCATTGGGAAAATTAAGTGCTCTCTGAATTACCTCGAACATGACACATCCAACTCCCCAGAGATCCATTTTACTGGAATAGTATCCGTCAGTGAGTAAGCATTCAGGTGCTCTATACCATCTAGTAGAAATGTATTCAGTGTACGGATGCTCTGAAAAAATACCCTTACAACTTCCAAAATCAGCAAGTTTTATGTGCTCACCAAGGAGTAAAATATTCTCTGGCTTGATGTCACGATGGAAAATGCCTTTTTTGTGCATGTGATCTATTGCCTTCAGTAGCTGGTACATGTAGAACTTCACCTATTTGTTTAGAAAAAAGTAAACAATCATTTTGTTGGCATCCTCATTTAACAGCTTTTAAAAATATGGTTGATAGATGGGGAGTTTCTTTCTTTGATTAATCTGATGAATCGAGAGGGTTCTTCTAAATAATAAAAGTCTTTTTCTCATTTTTCTCAACCAGTTAAACTAGCTTTTCCCTCTCTTTTCGAAGCTTGATGTTTCCTTTGCTTTTGAGAATAAAAAATATGAAAAATTTTACTTTTTGCTGATTGAGATACTGCTTTTTTCCTCTGATGGCTTCATAGAGATTTTGATCCATGAGCTCAAAAACCAACGCCAGTCTTCCAGTAGGTTCATCATAAAGAACTTCTATGAGCTTGATGATGTGGGGATGAGGGGAGACTTTCCTAAGTGCTTGAATTTCCTTGAGTCTCTGGACTTGCTCGATGGAATTAAAATGGTTTTTCATACATTTGATGGCAACAAAATTGCCATGTTTCAGAGACTATGCTTTTAAGACTTCTGAGAATGTACCCTCACCTTTTTTAGATAATAACTTATATTAGTTCATTTCTCACAGAAATAGCTATGGATTTTAGGCAAGGAAGAGTGATTTATTCGTTCTTTGGAAAGAAGAGCGGCTGATGCTAATAAGCGGATATTTATTTTTTTCCTAGGCTTTTTACCTCAATTTAATTTGTATTTGTTGCAAATCTCAATGGGATTTTAGATAAGACCCTTGTTAAGCTTTAATAGTTATACTTTTTTTTCTCTTTGTGATTTGATTATCGAAGGGAGTTAAAGTGAATCTAAAATTATAATTTATTGCTTCTTTCTGAAGAAAAAAACAAACAAACAAATTGCTGCTTAAAGAGTTATTTTTCCATTTGAAAAATCAACAATACAGAAATTCTCATTTCTATTGGTAATCCTTAAACAAACTATTTGATAATTCCATCCCACGGAATCCTTTGATTTAAATCGACTTCTGGGATGATTCACAGCTAACTTTCAAATTGAAATCTGAAACGTTTTTTGTGAGAAAATTTTCTTCATCATAATAATTGAAAAATTTCAGATCTTTTTTGAGAATTTATTTAAAAATGTTACATCATTATTCATTAACAGACTAAACTATTTATCTGCTATTCTAGAGAAATATTCTTCTACATATCATTATCAAAATCATTGATTTTAAAGGAAAAGGAGGTTATCAAATAATTCACTGAATTAAAAAATTAGTTTTTTCACTGACACGAAATTTGACACGCATCAAAATAAAATTTCTATTTTCAATCTCAAAGCGGAGACTTTTAAGTTTTTTTTTATGGTAATTTATGCATTTACCTTGCGTGATTTAACACTTCATAAAAAATTCCTGAGCTGTTTTATTTGGAGAAGCTCTTAAAGAAAAGTTGATTTTTTTGTGTTTGATGTTAATTATTGTTTTATCATTTATTTTTTAAAAATGTGAGAATCAAAAGCTAAGGGGAAAACTTACCAATGAATATTTTTTTATCTCTGTAATAAAAGAATTTGGTGTGTTATCTCAATTGAATAATATTATTGTTTTGTTCTTCTTTTCTCCAGCTAAACAGCTGCTACCATCTCAATCAGCATTATTTCTCCATCTTTAAACTGCTTGAAATATTTCAGAAAAGGATAGGTTCTTTGTGAGTGTTTCCCTAATAACTCTTCTCTTTCTTGAAAAATCCCAAATAAATATTCTCAAACTACATATTCTCTCTCTCTCTCTCTCTTTCATTTCTTTTATTTGTTTATCATTCATGATCAAAACATGAGTTCTTTTAAACCCTAGAAATGTTGTGATGCTGCTCTTTTTCTCTTCTCACTTAAGACATTTTAAGAGTACAAACTGAAACATTGTTTTTTAAAATCAATCCTATCTCTCCACTCGAATTTTAAGAATCAAATAGCGACACAAATTCAGGCTAATTTATCTCAAATCAAATACAAAATAAGTGATTTAAAAACCTTCAACAAAGAGACTAAATAGCATAGATTTGTTGTTTATTTCATTTTTTGTTTCTCTCTCTTGCAGAAATAATAAAGCAATTACTAGTAAGGAGATCATTTAATTTGTAATTTAAATAAAGGAGGAATAGAATAGTGACAGACTAAATCAAATTGGAGAGTCCAATTTATTTGTGGAATTAAATAGTTTTTTTATGTGTTCTCAAGGGTTTTATTTCCTTCTCATATCCTTTTTTGGAATTATAAGTAGAAAAATGATTGGTTTTTCTTTGTTTCATTTGGTTATAAAATCTAATTTTGCTTTCCCTCAATTCAGTTAGGGAAGTGTACAGCAAGAAAATTTAGTTTTTTCTTATTTTTGGAAGCATAAATTTGAAAGAGGAGACATCAAATCCTTCTCCTTATTTAAACATAAAGCTTTAGAATAAATTGTAGCTTCATTAGACCTTATGAATTATTTAAAAATTTCTAGTTCTATCTTACTTGTAGATTTCCTTTCTTTTGAATCCTCCAGACAACAGAAATGATTGTAATAAATTAATCTCAAGATTAAATAGTTATTTAGTAATTATTCTCAAAGGAAAAAAAAAATCAATAAAAGAAAAGAAAAACATTTGATCTAGACCGGGAGAAGATCACACAGACACTCGAAGAGAATGTAAGCTAAACTAATGTTTGTCTGATAAAACAAAATAAAAAATGAAACACAATATTAATAGATTTAATTTCATTACTCAACATGTCTGCATTATTTTATTAATAATAAAATAACTCTTACGAGAAGATGAACCAATTTAATGCAAATAGAATCGAGATAAAACTGTCAATTTTATTTTGTATTATTATTAAATCTAATTTGTTTTGAATAAACAGAACAAAAATAAAACCCCACAGATAGCCCAAGAGTTATTGCAGCTATTAAGGAAATGATTGAGGTAAACAAAATTGAAGATTCAGTAAACAATGAATTGAAGGACTACAATTAACAAGCTATTGAATTGAAGGTTGACGGAATCTCAGATGATAAAGAAATCCAGCATAAAAATGAAGAACCAATGCTTTAGGTTACCGAAAAATAACAGTCAAGACAGGTTATGGATAATCGCATAACGAAGGGACTTTCTATTGTGATAATCACTGGTATTTTTCTGCATTTCTGCTTTGCACTGAGTAGCTTTGACGTGTACGTTGGAAACTAAATTATCCCTGCAAATTCAATGCCTATTACTTCGTTGTACTCTCAACCTTCCTTAGCTAAGAGAGTCGTATTCCTTTAATTCGATGGTGGAAGAGCTGATGCGTTCTTTGGAGTTCAAGAAAAAGGAGAACCAAATGAAGGGTAACCAAGAGTTCCATACATTAATGATTTAATCATCAGCGGCAAGGCGATATTTGGAATCTCCAAAGCAGTAGTTCCTACAGAATCTAAAATTTGCATAGCAGCTATGATCGGCGGATATTCTGAGAACTTCTTAGCAGTCTTAAGAGGATATGTTGATGCTTCATTGGTTTAAGATACAATTAACAATTATCTCAACGCTGGATGGTATTTTGGGCCACAGTTTGTTGGAGGTCTGTTTCAAAGCAAGAACTGTCCAGAATGCATAACTCGACAGATGTTCGAAGAAAAGGGATAAAATTTCTCTGATGTTGAGGGAATAAAAGAAATGGATTTAGAAACAGTTTCGAAATTAAAAAATGTTTTTGCTAACGCAGCCAAAGAAAAGAGTCTTAAACAGAAAGACAGCACAACTGATGAGACAACTATTTCTACAACTCCTTTGTCTGATTAATTAAACAAAGATTAAGTGATGGTCTTCATTAATCTTTTCGGTACTGATTGCATAGGACATATTTTCAAGCCTTATTCATCACATTATAAAAATACCATCCGACGCAATGGAGAAAATGTCTAGAAAATAGCTGAAGAAGTTGAGAAATTTTACGATAATGATGGAAAAACTGCATTTATTATGACTTCTGATCATGGAATGAACATCATGGGTGCACATGGAGATGGATCTTATGAAAATACAATAACTCCATTTGTAGCTTGGGGTGCGGGAATTAATTTGA
>Ga0302271_10001071_pt1 | contig 26841 bp, 12 predicted proteins | sample III_Bog_N1_1_FD_198767 | JGI IMG/M metagenome (GOLD analysis project Ga0302271, IMG submission 198767) | Peat permafrost microbial communities from Stordalen Mire near Abisko, Sweden - III_Bog_N1_1 | ecosystem: Environmental > Terrestrial > Soil > Wetlands > Peat | place: Sweden: Abisko... | reverse complement strand
TTTCTTAAGCATCTTCCTGAGTGTGTTTATCTCATGCTGCTGCTCTGAAATCGTCACCGATACAGCTTTTTCAACTAAAAAACGTATTTCATTCCCAAGTTAATTCATTTCCTAGCATTTACTCTCTAACTTCTCTTCAAGCACACCTTTAGTTGTACTTAACTCAGAACATTAGCTATTCGTGATATTCAACTCACTCTCCAGCTATAATATCCTCTCAATCAATACCCCTGCATTGTTGTTATTGTTATTATTCCCAGTGTTCTACGCTGATTAATTCCCATATTACAACTACTACACAATGGCAGCTCGACTTATCAAAACAGCATCAAGTTGCTATTTGAGCAATGTAATCTAACTATTCATGTCAGTTTCCCTTGCAGCAGCTTCATTTCGATCGCTAATAATTCTACTTCTAGCTGCTCTCTCTTAATCACTCTTCAACGAATATTCCGCTGCTAATCGACTCAGCTGTTACTACAAAACCAACAGCTATTCACTTAACCCACAAGTGCATTACATTCCTGGCTGTTATTAATCCATCTAGCTAGCTTCCAAAGCAGCTGCAACTTTACGTTTTAACGCATTCGACACAAACGATTCGTCCATGCTACTAGTATGAACCTAATTAGAATTATTACTGTTCAGATGATAGTTATGATGATGATTACTAGCATAATTCTAATCGTTCTTGATGTTTGTTCTTGTGTTCTATTACTACATCTAACTATCTGTGCTGTTCCTAATATTATTATTATTATTATTATTATTATATCCATCGATCATATCTAATTTCTATGGCATTTCTTATGCATTATTTCGCCAATTCTACTGAATCTCTTAATTATCTAAATATTCTAAGTCTTCATCCTTCGTAATCAGTCTATTTATTGACCCCTTTACAACACCTTTTCCTATTTATTTCTTCATTTTCTTATCTTCTTCACTATCATTCTCATCTTTCTCATCTTAACTATTATCCCTCCTATTCTTCTTCTCCTTCTTCTTTTTCTTTTCAATTTCCTCCTCTTGACCTACAATTTTATTCTATTTCCCGACTAATTCTTAATATTTTCTTCTTTCTACATAGCTATCAACTTCTTTCTTAATCAATTGATTCTCTAATTTCTCTTTGATCTCCCTAACAGCTTCATTCTCCCCTTCTAATCGTCTATTCAATGCCATTAACTCTTCATAGCTTCGATCGACTAAACTTTATTAATTATTACGCTCTTTTAAGATTAAACTCACACTTCTATTTATCTTCTTATTACTACTCGAATATTTATCATCATTTACGTCATTCAAGATTTTGTTATTGTCAGAACAAGGATCTTCCTACTTGTGCTGCATACTCTTTTCTTTCATTAATGATACCCGCTCATGAGGAAGGGGAACAGAAGAAGGAAGAGGGAGTTATCTACTATTATTATTATTATTATTATTATTATTATTATTCTTATTATTATTATTATTATTATTACTATTATTATTAGCAATGATTTCTAATCTTTCAGCAGATTATTTTCGCTGATTTATTTGACTTGAATTCCTCTTCTAAATCATCTCTTAAGATCCACCTTTGTTATCTCTTGAAGGACGATCTCTACTATTATAATTACTATTTCTTTACTTGTTATCCTAATCAAGAATACCACTCTCCTTTTGATTATCTCTTGACTAGTTCTTCAAATACGAGATATCATTATTCTTCTAAATTCCATCGATACTTCTTTATCGCTAATTCTAGTTATTCCTGCTGTTATTGCTCTCCTAATGACTCCTTTGTTGATTCTAATTCTTCCAATTCCTTGTGATATCTTCTTAATAGCAATCAACCTGATTCATCATAAGCATACCATCCTATTCTACTTCTTTTTCAAAATTTTCCTCCTCCTCCTCTTCCTCATTATCATTGTAAGCCTATTACCCCTCCATCTGAATATATTACTCATAATTACTTTCATCAAATGAGTTCTATTCCTTTACTAGCAGTTCCTGTCTCTGCTAAATTGAATCTGTTTATTATTACTTCCTCATCGTAGGACCGACACCAAAGTTCTCATCGAAATTACCAATGTATTCATCTAAGAACCTACGAGTGTCTATCTTACCTTAACCATCGTCTAATCGAATCAATTAGTTCTCTGCATTATTCTGGAATTACATCCCCTACTGATAATCATTCATTCCAGCTACTTCGTTCATTAAGTTCGTGCTGGAAGTAATACTCTTGTTGCTATTATGATTACTCTTAGCTGTATTATTCCCATAATTACATGTGATTCTACCAAATGTATTCGCAAGATCTACAGCACCTGCTGTTCCATCAGCTCTAATCCCATTTCCATAGTTACTCTTATTATCATAGTTACTTTTGAAGATTTACTATTACTACTGCTACTCATCTAGATTATTATTATTCCCTTCCAATCCAAGAAGTTTTCTAATATTTTTTAGTTTGTCTGTGATTTCTTTCTCATCTACATTTCTCTCCCCTATTTCTTATTAGCGTTCCACAGCAGCGAACTCGAATTGTTCTAGTTATTGTTGCCTTGATTCTTTGCGCTACTAGACATCCCTACAAAACTACGCTGCTTCTTACATTTTTGAACACACAAATAGATTTATTAGATTTGTTTTTACTTGATCTTTTAAAAATAATAATTCCTTCCTCCTTATCTTTTGAAGTTTTTTCCTTCAAATTCAAAAAACAACTTCCTAAATCGCCCTATAATCAAAGAATCGCATTTCAAATAAGAATTATCTCTATTGCTGATAAACTAAATTGAATTCTAAAAATATCTAAGAATAATCAGCTTGCTTTGAGAAATTATTCACTAATAAATAGCATATCTTTTTTTAATATTTCTTTTGTTATTTATTCTTAGTTTCATTCCATTTCACTACAATTGCAGTAGCTGTTTATTTAATGTATGTTCATTATTGTATTATGGTGTAAATGATTGTGAGAAAAATTAATATTGTTAAGAAGATTCTTTTTTTTATTAATTAACAAATAATTTTGGAAGAAAATCAAAATAGTGTTCTTCTCTCTTGTGGAGGAATAGTGTCTGCTGATAATGATACCGTTAATGCTTGTTTTGTTGAGAACATTAATCTACTTAAAAAAAACAAAAAGTTTTTTAATTGTGGATTTGAAAATAAATAACATTTTCATCATGATTTGCTTGACTTTTTGGAAGTATTTCGATGAATCAGATCTTGTAGAACAAACAAAAGATTATGTTTTTTTAGAAAAATGAGAATCCATTGATAGATCAAAGGGAGAATGAAATTCTTAAATAGTTTTATTCTTTTTTCGTGAAATATCTTTCAGCTTCTGTAACAGAAAAAATACTTGAGGTAGAAAGGAGAATGAGAAATTTAGTGGGATATGGACTAGACATATAAAAGAGGAATGGGGGAAGATAGAAGAATAAATCAAAAGAGTAAGATACAGAGAAAGAGCGAGAATATTATGAGAACTTTTTTTTTGTAAAAACCATTTGGAGTATTATTATTAAACGGATAGGTAAATCGTACTGAAACTGTATACATTTGAGTTAATTATGTAGTTCAAGGCATCCAGCAATTTCATTGATACTTTAGATATCATAAAAATATTGTAAAAATGTGGATTAATATATATTTTTAGAATTCAGTGAAGAGTCTAAATAAATTGGAATGTTGGTTACAAAGGGAATAATTAGGAGGGAATTGGGAAAATAAATGAAAAACTAATTAAAAGCTAAGGATAAATATCAGAATAGTACTAACAGAAATTAATAAAAGAAAAATATTCTCATAACACATGACGAGATAAGTGAAAAAATACAGGTGGAATCCAGAATCATGATGAAATAATAGTTTTACTTGAATTCCCTTACAAGTGAGATCCCTCTGTCTGTGTGGATGCAAACGTAGAGGGATGAAATGCTCATATGTTTTTATATGTACTTATGTGGGTGGGTGGCATATTTAAGGTGGGGGGAGAGGGGTTAAGGCAGGGAGAAATAAAATTACTCAAAATAAAACAAAAATATTTCTTTTAAGTTGAAGCAGAAGAAAAAATGAGCGAAGGAGATAAGAAAAATAATTAGCCTTTGCTGAATAAGGACGACCCGCATAGCGATGGTGCTAAGCCATATGAACCGATTAAGATATTTGGGTTTGATGGAAATCTTGTTGCGTTGTCGGTTATGAACTTCTTCTTGAACGCTGCAGTGTCCGTTATTACTCCGTTCTATCCACCTATTGCGCTTGAGAAAGGTGTATCGCAGTTCATGATTGGGTTTATCTTTGCCTTGAACCCAATCGGTTCCTTTTCAGTGTCTATGTCCATCGGGTAGATGATGGGAAAGCTCGGAAAGAAAAATCTCATGTTCTGGGGTTTAGTGATTTAGTCTTTGACAATTATTACTTTCGGTTTGGTTTACTACATCGATAATGAAGCAATTTTCATCGTTGTGTCAATGTTCGCTAGATTCTGGCAAGGTGCTTCCAGATCAGCGTATGGTGCTGCAACCTTCGGATATGTACCTCAATTATGGCCTACAACGTAAGAAATATTTTATCTGCTTTTCCTTCCATTTTTGTGATTTTTTTTCTAAATAAAATCTTCAAAACAGTGTCCAAAAGAAAATTGGTATAATGGAGACAATGACAGCTATTGGTTTAGTGCTTGGTCCTATGATCGGATCAGTTCTCTACAGCATGGCAGGTGGAAACAAAGCACTTGCTTATCAACTTCCCTTCTATGTGCTGAGTGGTGTGTTCATCCTCTGCATTGGGTCTATTAAATGGCTCCCTCCTGATATCAAAAACAAAGTCTAAATCGATAAAGTCCAAGCATCAGATTGCCTTAAAAATAGGTAAGTCTTCTGGACCTTCATGCTTATGGTCGGCAGTGCTATCGCTAATGTCTACGTGAACCCTTAGTACACTGATCACATGTCAGATCTAGGTCTCGATGAAGAAACTTCTGGATATGTTGTATCCGTCGGTGCATTCTTCTACATGGTTTTCCTCCATCTGATGCCTTCCATTTCCAAGAAATTAGATAAGAAAATGATCTTGATTGTTGGTTCGATTATTTCAGTTTTCGCTATGCTCGTCATGGCACCTGAGAAATATTTTGGATTCCCGACTGGTGGTAATTATTGGTATTTCGTGACGATTGGATAATGTATCAATGGTGTCGGATCAGCAATGGTCATTCTACCTATGATCCCAGAGCTGATCGAGCTGATCGTTGTGAATGAGATGAAACGAAGAAGAGTAGCTTAACCGGATCCGAAAATGATCAGAGCTTGTAGTGATATGGGTTCGAGTATTTTCGTTGGTGGATATGCATTAGGAACGTTCATTGGACCATTTGGAGGATCGTTATTGTATGATGCTCTCCCTGGGGATGCAGTGGTGAATTTCATGAATGAAAGTAGAATTCTCGCTGCGTTAGTGGCTGTGATTTTAGTATTCTATGTTACCTTGGGAAGAGGATATCTTGGATACGCAGCGAGTCTGAAGAAACTTAATCTCTGCTAGAAGAGATCAAGAACATAGAACTCAGAATCTGTTATTCAACAGAGAGCAGCTTCAAGAAGAGCTATTTCACAGCGGGCTGCTACCGCTAATAGAGCAAATAACGATTTGCCATTATTGCAGCCAGAAGATGATTCTGACTAGCATAATGCAAATCCAATTATCTACGGCGCTGGAGTGCAGAAATTAGGAGCTGGAGAGAATTATGTTCCATAATAGGATGCTGCCGATCAACCTATCAAGAATTACGAAAACATCAGCGAGGATTCGGATGAGTTGTTATCAGATCATTCGCCTAATGATGTGCTCTCCGCAGGTGAGGAATCGCATGACGATAAGGAAGACACCGTTAGTGAACCATCTGAAAGAGCAGCCACAGGGGAGAAGAATACTTTCTACTATGAATGAAAGCGAGAGAGAGAGAATAGAAAAAGTAATGTAGAGAACGTATTTGTACTTGAAAGACTCACTTAATTGTTGTATATTTTGTGTGTTTTTGATGATAAGAAACACTTCAACTTTTAACAATAATTCTTATGATATTTTTCAGATTTTTCAAACCAATATTTGAATGGTTTTATTAGCTGTTCCGATTCTTAAAATCACATAGGATCAAATGGCAGGACAAAAAAACTCATATTAATTAATACATCGTTTTCTATTGTCTTTTTCTATTATTATTGTTGTTATTTTTGGTGTCTGTAATATTATAATCTGAGAGGGTTTTACTATTTGAACATAAAAACAAACAAAAAAAAACGAAATCAGGAACTAATCAACTCAAGAGAAAAAGATTAATAAATACAGCAGAGTAACACTGTTCTATAGCAGCTAACTAGTATTTCATATTATCCAATGCGAATCTTGATAGTCAATGGGTACAACTAAAATAAATCAGGACTCAAGAAGTTCGCTGATTTTCACTATCTCATCATGAAGGTACAATTTTTACTACAATCCTTCATTTCATAACCACCACAGCAGAAGATATCTATTAATATCTTCCATCCTGATTTGAAATCTGTAGATGATGACTGAGTAGAAGGAGCTAGTTGATACAGAAACGGAATTCTTCATCAGAGACAAAAATAATCTAGATGATTATCTCTATGAGATTGAGAGTTCCTATCTTAAAAAAGAAGCAGCTAATAACTTCGATTAATTAGACATGGTTTTCATTATTGGAGATGCTAATGTTAGGCCATGGTCACCATCAATGAAGAAAGTAAGATTAGAGAATAGACCATTAGCTAGGAATTACATTCCTACTTGTACACCATGATTTCAGTAGCGTTGTCTAATATAAATCTCTCTGCTCTTTTTGAAGGTTTTGACATTAGTTAGGATGTGTCTGAGAGTGAAGAAGTATTTCTTCGCTTCTGCTTGGGCTATGTAAGCACTTATATTCTTGTGCGCTTCTAATCTCGAAAAGGTATGTTGAATTCTTAATATTTTTGTGTTATCAATGAAATTCCCATCTTTTTTTTTCACAAGAATATCAACATTATTAATGGCCAAGGAGATGGTGGGAAGCTTAGTGATATCCAAAATGCTAGCAATGTAAGAAAATCTAGACTAAACAAGAATCTGCTATTATTAATATCATGTTGATTTGCCTTTTAAGAGCATCACTAGCATAAAGCCTAACGATTATTTTCTTGACAACACAACTGGAGACATGTATGGATTTAACTATGAAACAAGTGAATGGATACCTAAAGGAAACTGCGGATTGCATTCAAGAAGATCAGCATAAGAATTTCAATCCTTAGGGAAGTATATCGTTAAAGTACTACTAAATATTTGTCATTTTACTGCCCTAATTTATATAAAAAATTGATTTTGTCCTCTAGGCTCCGATTTATAAAGCGAATACTGATCACAAAAGCAAATACAAGCTCTTCAAATCAAGAGAATACGAAGAAACATGCAGTATATTAACTGAAAAACCTTGATTTCCTTTGATTTTCATTATATCTTTTGTTTGAATTAGGGATTAAGAAAACTCATATGCATCACTGGTTGGTTGTTGGTTTGGACGACGAATTCATTATCCCCCTTAAAAACCAATGGGACATCCACACTTTTTCGTTTATTAACTTCGAAAAGCACTTTAATTGTCTCGCTGATTCCGAAAGAGGACCAATTGTAGGAGATTTCATTCTTAATTATAATTTCCTTATCTCTCTTGATCTCTTTTGATCTATTTATTCTCCCTGGTTAGATGATAGAAATGGAGAACATCATAGGTGTACTATTTTCCACCAACACTTAATATCCAGATACCATTTAGCCACTCAGAAACTTTATCTGGAGCACGCTGAAGAAAATCAAATCCACTCAAGGTGTACAGAGCCCTAGTATTTCATCTTACTAGTTCGCACAGAAGGAATCGACGATCGAAGAGACTTTGAGGAGACAAAAAGAAAAAAGTAAAAGACAAGCGTTGGTACTGTTAAACAAGAGAGCATAACAAAGTGGGTTCCATCAAGTAGATGCAGGTAAAATCGAGTTGAATTAAATATGGGAGTGTTTTGGTGTGTTTCTAAAGGGGGAAATATGGGGGTTTTACATTTTTTTGTGTTTTAAAGCTGATTCAAATTCAAGCCCCTAATACACAAAGAGTGATGTGTTCTTGCACGTGGGGTATTCCGCTAAGAAATCCCATGTGCCGTAGTACGTCTATCATAACATGGTTAACGATAAAAATGTAAAAAAAATAACAACAATAACAACAAGAAAAAAAGAAAATGATATTACATATGGTTAAAATTTTGAATAATTAATTGATTTTGATTTTATTTTTTAGTTGAAAATCAAGGAAGGTCGTCTAAAGCTGCTAAACAACGATTAGTTTACTCGAAATACTCCCATAATAGGAAATAGCATGATTTAGAATCAAATGCTTGATCAAGATGAACTTCTAGAAATGTGCAACTAAAGTTCTATTTTGAAACACAGAGATTCAGTGACTGCTAAACCAGGTAGTTCTCCACATTTCGAAGCTGCGAGTGCTTTCAGAATCAAAAGGATAAGCTCTTCAAATAGATTACCTCTAAGATAAGATGCCCTAGGATAATATCAAACAGGAAATATCCAGATAATGAACTCAGGAGCAATCAGAAAAACGTTGCATCCGACATTACCTTAAGACTTATTCGATTAGAAATAGCTTTGGGTAAAAACCAGAAGGAAATATATTTTTTGACCTCAATATGAGTTTTACCTTCTTCTAATTTATCCCTTTATTTTTCCTTGTAGGTTCCTGGAAATCTCTCAAATCCTGATAATACTTTAAAACGAGGAGTTTCTGTGAATCCTTCCAATGGTGGATCGTTTTTAGCATCCACTCAAGGCTCCCGTGTTCAGACTTCTCAACGACATTAACGGAATCATACATAAGATCTTTCAACTACTTTGGTCAAAAGCAAGACACAACGAGGCAAAGATTTCGGAGATTTTGTAAGGACAAATAAACAGAGTTAGTATCAGGGAGGGGAAAGGGGGATAAAGGATAAAGGATAGGGATGACCATATGGATAAGAAACATATTTTACTAATATTATGTCTTTTACCCTGTTTGTGATCTGCTTGTTTCTTGCATTTGGCTAGAAATCGCTGTTTGGATAGAGCCCTTACATTACACTTGAGGATATGTACAAGAAAGACATGAAGGTACATGAAAATCAACTCATACCATTATTTAGTTCTTAGGATTTCTGCGATAACCTTAATTCCTATTTGTTTCTTTCTAGGAACGTTAGAGTAAGATAATCGGGGAGCGAGACTTCCGTGTAGGTGCAGCTCCAGGGGATTTTAGCACCATACAAAAGAACAATTAAGGAGACTCAAATATAGGGCAAACAGTTAACTCAGGAGATAATCAGAAGAGTCAAAAACACCATGAGTTCAGAGTCCAGCGGAAGGAAAAATGGATATCTCAAGAAAACTTCAAGCTTGTTTGAAATTTGACTAATCTCTGTTCCATAACTCTTCTTGTTTTTCACTGGGATTTTTTTAATTAATCTCGAAATTAATTAAAAATCCTCTCTGTTTCTTTTTGTTTTCTTTTTTTGGTGCGTGTGTAGTAGCTTTGAACATCACGTGCAGCTTACATTATTAATTCTTTTAAGTTGTAATGCTTTACTTTCAATGTTTTGGTTCTTCTCTCTCTCTGATTTCTTGTAACTTACTCAGGGTTTAATTAAAATGAAGAGCAAGAACTAAATCACCTAAAGGCTTGGGATAATTTATTTAAAATTGATTCATATTCTCTCATCTCTTTGTCGAGATAATAAATCACAGACTTTATGAGGTTTCTAGAACCATTTAAGATATTTTGACTTGCATGATTTTTATGAAAAAAACAGTGTTGTTAGGTAAAATACAGGGTTCCCCCCAAGGATATATCTAAAGTTTAAAGTTAACTGAACTAAAGTAAAACTTACAATTCTAGTCATGTCGAACATGCAATACCGCAAGAAGGCAGTTTAGAATGGAAATAATATAATAATTGGCAAAAACTGGTTGGATAATCTTCACTTTTATTCAAGCTTTCTTGAGTTCTCCCAGGGGAATAAAATCAATCAAGAGAACAAAGTAAAAAACAGCGATAAACAAGTGAGAATTGAGAGAAAAAGAGAGAAAGAGAGAGAAAGTGCGATCAAAAGTATAAACTGTTTTGTAGAGTTTCGCAATACTTCTATTAGCATTTCCCTTCATTTATTGAGTGTGTGTGCTTTCTGAGAGGGAGATGGATTTCCTCAGGAAGATCGTCTCTGGTCCTAAAAATAGATTCAAAGAGGATGGATATAATCTAGATCTCACCTATGTATGTACTAGACTCATTGCTATGAGTTATCCAGCATCGGGTGTAGAAAGTGTGTATAGAAACCCAATAGATAAAGTAAGAAAAGATGATATAAAAGAATTGAATAATTCATTAGGAATGGTTTCAGGTGACGAAATTCATCAAAGAACGACATTCAAATAACTTCTTGGTGTTCAATCTTAGCTGCAGGATGTATGATTACTCCAAGTTCAGCAATCAAGTAAGAAGGATAGCAATATCAATCAAAAATGATTCCAAAAAGCAGTTCAAGAATCGATAAATGAAAAAATCTACACTACTCTCACAATTACTCTTTTTTTGGATTCCATCCATAGGTCCTTGATTTTCAGTGGGAAGACCATCATTCTCCACCTATCCACACGTTATTTCAGATATGCTAGAAGATTCAATTCTTCCTTTTTGGTAATCATACTAACTACTATCACAAACAAACAAATAAACAAACCCCCTTTTTTCCCCTATCTTCTTTTCCAACACATCTTTTATGGAAGTTTAGCCAAGAGCGAAAATGTGTGTATAATCCACTGTCTAGCTGGGAAGGGAAGAACAGGAACGATTATATGTTGTTTTCTTATCTACAGCGGATTGATTTAGTCTCCCACTGAAGCACTACATTATTATGCGAAGAAAAGGTAGAATAAAAGTATGAATTTTAATGCAAATATTTCATAGAATTTTTTTGTCTCTTTCCCCATCCCATCCTGATAGGTTTATCAAGCAAGGTTTCGGTGTGAATTAGCCTTGTTAGATTCGATATCTTCAGTATTTCTATGAAGTCCTTTAAAATCGCTTGAAACTACCTATCTATCCGAAGTTAGTCTACATAAAAAAGATCGTTTTCCATGGACGGCCAAATTTCAATGCGTAAAAAGGATGTCGACCATATTTTGACATAATATATGTAAGGACTAAACACTTGATATTCTCTACGAGGAAGGCCGCTTCTGAGGGGAATAGCAGATTTGAGAATGGCATAGATTTTGAAATACCATTCACATAGCATATTGGAATATCAGGGGATCTACTAATAAGGATAAAGCATTTAGGGTAACTCAAGAATTAAAAGATGGCTAGGATCTCTATTAACACAGCGTTCATCCCAGATAAAGCTGAAGGGTAATAAAAGAGGGATTAGGGAGGAGTTTTAAGGGATAATTTACGAATAAAGAGTCTGTTTGTATGTCAATTTCTATTAATTTAACTGAAATGGGATTTTTTTTGTGTTTAGCGCATTTCTGAGGTTTAAACTTGAAGAGTTATCGCCAAGTAGTCTCTTGAAGGATTCTCGATTCCCAAAGGATCTTACCATCGAAGTAATGCATTTTTCCATAGATTTTAAGTCAAAACTTTCCCTGAATTTTATCATTTTTGCATATTTGTATTAGATTCACTTTGGCTCATTTTGCAGTTGCACAAGGCACACATCATTCATCGATAAGTGCTCAATCTGTGGGCCATAATTGGTCAAAGAACGAGACACATGGGAGATTATGCAACGTATAATTCGCAACTACCAACCACTCGACAAAAGAGATCAACGTAACATGCTATTTGGTAATCCCAATGAAGACGATGTAGATCTAGTTCTAAACTCAAAAACACCTCTAAGTAGCACATAATAGAATGAATATTAAAACGCTTAATGTTATTTAAACTGTTGTTTTTGTAATTTTGGGGGTTATTTAGGTTAATCGAATCGTTACAAGTTCGACTGCGCGTAGGATAGATTCGTTGTTTAGACAGGTGCAGGTGATGAGAAGCAGCATACAGACAAAGAGGATGATGTAATAGTTGATGGGATTGGAGGAGGAGATAATAAACTTGAATAAAGTATAAAAATAAGGGAACGATCTGATATGCGACATAATATATATTCAGATGAGACGAATAGTTTTTCTGCGTCGAATCATATGAGATAACTAAACAGTCCAGATAAGAGACTGGTTAAAGGTGATGATGAGGATTGCCAAGAATACAAAAGAAATGATTATTAGGGAGGAGGAGAGTTACGGAAGAAGAAGGAAGGTGAATAATAAGAATATTCGAATGTAACTGAGGAGAAAGAGGAAGATGATATGTTTATACTAAATGAAGTTGAAGGAGAAAATCGTAGTGGATATGGGAATGTTGTAAGTTTAAATGGGAATATCAATAATGAAAAGGGTTAGATAGATGATACAGGGATGGAGTAATTGAAGAATTTATTACCTAACAATAATAAGATACCATCTTAAGTCGATGAAGAAGAGGAAGAAGAGGAGGATAAGGATGATAGTGAAGATGATGATGACGAAGATGGGAGCGAGGATAGTGAAATAGATAGAGATAACTCTGATTAGATGAATGAAGGAATGTAATATTGCAGCTAATGGCCAGCAGTAACAAGTAATAATGTCTTGAGTAATAATAATAATAATAACACTTGCAGCAGAGACAGCATCTGCAGTAACCCTAATAATAATTATGCTCGAGTATCTAGCAATCCTCTAGGATCATTGATAGTCACTCAGACATAATAAACAAGCTAATATGCCAATACAGTACCTAATACACTAGCAAATCAGCATTTCAACAACTCTACGAAGAAAACTAATAGCAATAATAACATGCAGCATAATAATATTATTAGTAGTAATATTCATTTAACTGGTGATGATCATGTGATTGTAGCTACTGATCATTATAATAACCATCATAATCATGATACTAGAAGTAGATAGAAGCTAGTATGCTAGGATACAAGCCCTCTGGATGAAGATATTGAAGTAGAGAATGATGATGATCCTTCCCCTTAGAAACCTTTCGAAGGTGAACATATCTTTGCAAATCGTAGTAAACATTGAAATGAATAAACTGACTGACACACATACAATATGTTCTCTAATAATTAATATCTAAGAGTGTTAAGATCAGTGATGTTCAATTAATAACACATTTTTCAATATTATTCAAAAAGTTTTCGATTATCCTAACTAACTCCCTCTCATACTTATCATCACGGTTCATTTACTTCTCATACAATAAGTTATATTCTTTAACTTCTTCTTGACTACAATCCTGCTTTAATATCACACACATACTTCTTAATCTTCTTGAGTTTGTTGAAATACTCATTCTTTTTCTATCTTTTAACAAACTCATCATTTCACACACAGAAATGCACATTCTACAACTCTCTCTCTCTTTCTGTATGACCTTCACTCTTTCGTTGGGGAATGAAAGGAGAGAATGCATAAACCAAATTATTCTATTATTTTTTCATATTTCAATATTTGTAAATACCTATTTTGTATTATTTCTTTGACTTACATAAAACAAATAGTATCTTATCTATAGATTCTGCATTTTTTGGTTGATTTTCTTCCTTCCCTCAATTCCCAAAATACATTGGTTCATATTTATACTCAAATTTCTTCGGCTTCATGGACAGCAAGAGAAGTTCATCTTTGTTAGTTTTGAGTAGCTTTTCATAGCAGTGTATCGCAATATCATGCTGAAATAGATGCTCTTCGTAGACCACATCATTCACTTCAAAATCCACTGGTTACTCTGATTTTGGTATACTTCTCAGCATTTCAATTCCCACCAAAAACTGATACATCAACATTACTTGCTTGTAAATGAAGTGCTCCTACGAATCAATTAGTTTCTTCTAAGTGACTAAGTCTCTTGTAGGAAGATAGTTATAATTTTCCTTGACATACTATTCCTTTTCGCCTTTAGTAAATAGATTATCTCTAATAGCCTAAACGTTTGGATACTGCTGGAGAATCGATAGGACATCAGAGCGTTTCGGGAATCTCAGCCAAATACTTTTTGCCATTGAAAAGTATTCTTTATTATCTCCAATAGCTCTCAGAGGGTACTCAAAAGCATTGAGGTTAGTATCATTCAAGATAATCTCCAGGAGTTTCACTTTGATCTTGGGATTAAATCTATTTTTGTCTTCTTCTCTATCGTTGAAGTACCTCTGGATGTGCTTCATGTAGAGATGAGCTTAAGTGAGTTGAGGGGACATTTTCGATTTAGCTAAGGCTGCTTCTCTGTTGAGTTTTTCTAGCTGGATCTTCCCTTAGATAGCCTACACCACCATAGAGCTCATGCCTTTGCTGGTTTAAATCAGTTGTGAAGTTTCAGAAGTAGATAAGAAATCTGTAATAACTGAGAGACTATTCTGATTGATATAATCCACTATGCTCTGATTTAGGTTCATTTTGAGAATTGGCTTGTTGTAAATCTGCACTAGCTTTTCTCTTAATTTCTACTAAGTCTCTTTGTTCGTGAGTCTCTTCAGTGTTTTGTAGAGGTCTCTTTGCGTTTTGATGTCATAAATGCAGCCTTCTGCGTAATGGATGAATCTTTGAACGATCCCTAGAAATTCTATTAATGGTGTGAGTGGTTAGTATTGCAACATAGGGAGGGTTAACTTCAGAGAATATGAAGTCACATGGTCTTTTTCCATGCCTTCAAATGCCTTTCGCAGTCCTACTTATTGGATGTATTCGATTACTTTGGAGTTTGATTTGGGGGCTTTGGAGGCAATCGAAATTCCTGCAGCTAGAATCTCAATGATATCCTGTCGAGGTGTTTTATTTTTGAAATTAGAAGAAGTAGACTTTGAAGATGAAGATGGCAAATCCAATAAATTTTCTCGAATTTCCTACTCGATTTCTGGGAGACACAGACTCAAAAGATTCTTATAATCTTCTTAGATGTTTAGTAATTCTTCAATTCTCCATAGCTTCCTGTCTTTTTCTGTCCATGTCTGCTTAGCTAATAAGGCATTCGTAGGAGTGGTATTTCTATTCTATGTATTTTTCTACAAAAACACTGGAAGTTATTTGCGACATTCCCTCGAAAGATTAGCATATTTTATGAGGTCTCTAGCAGATAGATAGGTCATAACTATGTCGACCACTTTCTCTCCAAGATTCAAAAAACAAATGGAGTTAACAGAAGCGTTGGCATTGCTGATAATAGACTTCTGTTCTTCTGTGGTGACTAGTTTCATCTCCTTTTCACCAGCTTTACTATTCGCTGAGGGTTTTTGTAGTTTTTAACCAGTTGTATTACTTGCTTTAGCCTTTGCAAGATACCTATTATCCATTTGAAATGACTGTTTATCTTATTACTTTGTTTATTTTGTTGCTTAGACAATGAATCTTTAATTTACATTTGGAATTGTTTGTTTGAAGTATTGTATTTAAGGATACAGCTCATCCAATAACACAATTATTCTCAAACTTCTTGCAGTTCTATTGCAATATTCCTTACAGTTGAAATTTCTGATAACTAAAAATAGACGAATTCTACCAGCGAACCAATCATTAGGGGTGGGGAGGGGGGTACAATCAGAGGAAATAAAAACACAAATCTTTTTAATTTAAGAGTTACTAGATTGGATTAGGTTTACAAAAACAATACTTTTGTTCTTGATTAAAAGAGTTATTTTTTGGTTGGGCGGAAATAAATTTAGACTGGCAGAAAGAGACAAAACAAGAAACAAGAAGAAAAGGGAGGGTTTTGAGTGATAACTACTAATTAAACTGTATTATTAAATAAATAAAAAAAGGGATATCGAAAAGATAAAAATGATTGAAGTTTAATGTAAGGCTTAAATTAATTAACTCATAATCATGGCTATTTATAATTGCAAGGGATTTCAGGCTGTGAAATTTTCAAATAAAGATTTATTACGAAGCAGAAATGAAATAAATTATCCCCAAAATAAAATCTGTTTGATTAACCCCAAATCAAAGAAATTACAAAGAGAAATTGTTTGTCTAATAGCTACTTGTTTAAGAGTCACGTAGGTACGAATAATAATAAAAGGAAATAAATATTTTGAATTAATTTATGAAAGAAGCTTTTCAATTAAAAAACTCATAATATCACAGAAAAATGTACAATATCTCTTTCTCTCTGTTTTTTTTTCATATCTTTCAAAGGTATTTTCTACAGATCTGCTTGAAATCAAAACATCGTCTGTCAAAACCAAAGCAATCTATTATTTTTAATTATTGAAATCCTTTTAATACCTATTTAAAAATATCTCATTGAACTCACAAACATAACTGGAAAAGATATAAAAACAAATTCGTTTGCATCTTATCATCATTTTTTTCCTTCCCTCAATTCCCAAAGTACATTGGTTCATATTTATACTCAAACTGCATTGGCTTCATGGACAGCAAGAGAAGTTCATCTTTGTTAGTTTTGATTAGCTTTTCATAGCAGTGTATTGCAATGTCATGCTGAAATAGATGCTCTTCGTAGATCACGTCATTCACTTCACAATCCACAGGTTGCTCCGAATATGGTACACTTCTCATCATTTCAATCCCCACCAAATACTAATACATCAGCATGACTTGCTTGTAAATGAAGTGCTCCTTCGAATCAAGCAGTTTCTTCTAAGCGACTAAGTCTCTTGTAGGAAGATACTAATAATTCTCTTTGACATACTATTCCTTTTCACCTTTATCAAATAGATTATCTCTGATAGCCTAAACGTTTGGGTACTGCTGGAGAATAGACAGAACATCTGAACGCTTAGGGAATTTCATCCAAATACCCTTTCCCAATGAAAAGTAAACTTATTCTTCCCAAATAGCTTTCAGAGGATACTCAAAAGCTCTGAGGCTAGTTTCACCCAAGATAATCTCCATGAGTTTCACCTTGATCTTTGGGTTAAATGGATTTTTGTCTTCTTCTCTGTCATTGAAATACCTTTGCAAGTGCTTCATGTAGAGATGGGCTTAAGCGAGTTACGGGGACATTTTGGATTTAGCTAAGGTTGCTTCTCTGTTGAGTTTCTCCAGCTGGATCTTCCCTTAGATAGCCTGCATCACCATAGCGCCCATGCCTTTGCTGGTTTAAATCAGCCGAGAAGTTTCAGAAGTCGACAAGAAAGAAGTAATAACTGAGAGATTATTCTGATTGATATAATCCACTATGTTCTAATTTGGGTTCATTTTAAGAATTGGCTTATTGTAAATCTAGACTAGCTTTTCTCTTAATTTCTGCTAAGTCTCTTTGTTCGTGAGTCTCTTCAGTGTTTTGTAGGTGTCTTTTTAAACTTTTATGTTGTAAAGGCATTTTTTTGTGTAATCAATAAACGCTTTTACAATATACAGAAATTCTATCAAGGGTGTGAGGTCCTCATTTTTCAGGCTAGGAAGAGTTATTTTAAGAGAATGTGAAGCTACATTGTCTCCTTCGATTCCTTCAAAAGCCTTTCGTAGCCCAACTTATCGGATGTAATTTACAATATTGGAGTTTTGTTTGGAGGATCTGGAGACGACAGTCAGTCCAGCAGCTAAGATATCAAGAACGTCTTGTCTAGTGGACTTATTTTTAAACCCCGAATATTGAGAAGTCGGTGGATCACACAGTTTTTCTTAAATTTCCTGCTCGATTTCTGTGAGACACAAATGCAGAAGATTCTAATATTTTTCCTAGATTTAAAATAATACTTCAATTCTCCATAACTACCTGTCTTGTTCTGTCCATTTCTTTTTAGCATAAAGGGAAGTCATAAAACTAGTTGTAGTCCCTTTTATCTACAAAAACAATGGGAGTTGCTTGCGACATTCCCGCGAAAGACTCCCATATTTTATGAGATCTCTAGCAGATAGAAATGCCATAATATTATTCATCGATTTCTCTCCAAGCTTGAAATACGAAATTGAGTTAATAGAAGCATTGATATAGCTGTTAGCAAAGTATGGGTCTTGCAAAGGTTCCTTAGCAGTCGTCCTAGAAAGGATAGAAGAAGCAGATTATTGTGATGATTCTTTCTATAGTGGTTTTAAAGTGTTAATTAATCCTTTCTGTTCTCCTGTGGATACAAGTTTCTTTTCATCTATTTTTGTTGCCGTTAATGGTCTTAGTAGTCTTCGAGTAGTTGTATTATTCATCTAAGCCTTTCCAGATAAATTCTTTTCCATTTGATAGGACATTAGCTAAGTTAATTCTGAATGAAAATTTACTAAGACAAAAAGGAGTGATTTTCTATTTGAAAAATAAGTTTTATTTGTTTTTTTTTCTTCACAAAATAAAATTTATTTGCTAATTATTTTGACTATTCATTCCCCTTTCATGAGGGTATTTGATTAGAGAGTCAAAATAAAATCAAATAACATATTTATTCTCAAGTTCCTTGGTATTTTATTTTTTATAAAACAGTCGAAAATAGCTAATTATTAAAATAGAAGAATTCTGTTAAATTTACCGTCTATTTGAATTAAAAAAACAAACAGATAAACTCTTTGAAATAGAGTGTATTCAATTTGGGTTTACAATATCCTTTAGCATTATTATAAAAGATTCATTTTAGGTTTGATAGACTAGCAAATAGACTCGCGAATTGTCTATTGGCTAAAAGCCACTAACTCTTTAAAACCAATTATCCACATAGTATATCCAGCTGATAGACAAACCTATTGAGGATTTCGAATGAAACTACTTGATTAGAGGTTGAACAATAAAAAACTAAAATTAATTATGTAAATTGAATTCCGACTGATTTAAGAAGTTCTCCCCAACTATAGTTAGGGAAAGAAGTTAGTTATTTTTCCTTCCAATGTTAGAACACTCTATGATTTTCAAAATAAATAGAAAATTATAATTATTTGACTAATTCTATGTATTTTAAAAGAAGAAAAGCTCACATTGTATTGTATTTAAAAAAAGATAAAATCGAACAATTTACAAGGAGCTGTCTATCGGGATTGTAAGAAATATATTTTAAGAATCTAGTGATGTGTAACTTAAATATTGATTTTCTGTATTCTAGGGAGGATACTGAGAGGGGTTACTGTTTATTTTATTAGATCTCTGGCTTGCACGAAGAAATTCTGGTATCCGAAAGGAGCTATTTGATGTAGAGCTTTGCATTTTCTTTATGATCAGATTCTATTGCTTAAATTTATTGTGTTAGAGACTCTCTCTGCAATCTATTTCTTATCCTTATTTTTTTTCTATTCTTTTGATGAAATTATTTTTAAATGAGAATATCTTAAATCTCCCATCTCTTTCAGTGAATCTTAAATTAATATAGATTTTGCTAAATCTTTCTTGTCTTCCATCGCCAGCCTTTCTAATCTTATATATCATATCTGTCATCGAATCTTATATCCTATCATCATGGATAATTTAACTCACCCACTCTGAAAAATCCACCATTTTACCACATCCTCAATTTCTAGTATTTTCTTATTGAATCTAGAATTTTTTTGATAACAGCAGTCACCGCTAAGGTTAAATTATCTCCCTTAGACATATTTATTACAAGCTTATTATTAAATCATTAAAAAATCAAATCGATGACTATAAATCATAGCAACTTGATCTTAACCACAATAATATTACTGGAATCAGCCTATCTCTTACACTGAATAGAAATCTAACACATAAGACAATCAATGCAATAATAGATACTCTTTGTTTATAAAATTGAAGAGTACTTCTATTTCCTCATACAGTATCTCGTGACATACATATTTTTCTTAACGAAAGTTTTTCCTGAATTGTTGTTTATTCTCATAATTTTAATTCTTTGGTGTTTTTGTGATGCTTCAAATTGATTTTATCTCATTACAATTGAAATGCTTTGAATTTCTTCCTCTTCAAAGGATACTTAAACACTATCTTCTTCCCCTCTTTTTATGCATTCAATAAACAACCATATATTGATCTCAACTAGATGCTGTAGTCTCCTTTGAGGCATTTCTCCTCCCCAAAGAGTTAATCTATTCCTACTGCTGTTTAGTGTCTTCAATAAGCTGCTCGTTATCAACCTTTTAATCAAAAAAATACTCATAATGATACTATTATTCCTTTTCTTCATCCATCTAATCGCATTCCTTGCCTTCTACTTATTCTGCTTAACTGCCCTACCCTACAATACTCTCTCCTTGTGATTCTAATTCAATTTGACAGTTAGTAGCATTCTTCCTTTCATCGGATAATTTATCTGTATCCTCGTCTTACTTATCATCTATGTTATTTAATCGTTTATTTTCTCTTCCTGTTATGCTATCATCTAAGCTATTCTTTGTTTCCTCCTAAATTTTCTATGGACTGCTGGTTTATTAGTTAAGCTACTTAGTATCTTCGCTAGATAAATTGTAACAACTACCATCGATTAATTGTTATTCTTCCATATTCTTATCTGCAATACTCTTAGTATCTTCTAAGATATATTCTAGCAATCCTTCTTCCCTTTGATCCACTAATTAAGCATCTTTAATCCTTTCCTCATTCTGTTCTTCTTCTAGATTAATAGATTCATTTAATCGATGAAGCCATTACTACTGCTACTATTCGCAAGTAAGTTGTTTTTACTAATTATCTAATAATTAATCTACGTCTAACAAATCTTCTAGCAATATTTCTTACTTGTTGTTGTTATTGCTTCTTGAAGTGTATGCCCGTTCATCTTGATTAATCTCTTGAATATCATTATCATCTTTTTCGTCATCAATTAGATGAAATGATATTTATTGATCCTGTTATTTATCGGATTCAACTTTATTAGTATTAGTGTTCCTCAACGGAGTCTCTTGCTGTTGTATTTTATGTTTTTGTTCCTTATTAATGCTAATGTTATTGATATTATTCTGACTAGCTTTTTCTTGTTATTTCTATTAAACCGATTGAATACAAGTAACTTCTTCTTCTACATCTGATTCAATGAGTATTTCATCTTCAATCGCCTCAACAACAACAACAACCACCTCAACCTATCTCATCATCTAAACCCACTCCGCTAAGTTCTTCTCTAACTATTCATTTTTAATCCTAGCCACTTCTTCCTTCTCTTTCTCCTCAGTTATCTCTTTCTTACTCTTCCTTTTCCATCTTTTTCTATTGTTATTGATGTTATCATTCTCCTTCACTCCAACAATCGACTATTAATTTGATACTACATATCTATCCGTGAGAGTATCATATATTGTAACATTAGCAAAGCTACAGTTATCACCTCTTTTGATTTAATTAACATTCACAGCAGTGTCAATTAAGATATATTTACTGATAAGTCCATTCTCATCTTGTATCTTCCCTTTGATCGTTGTCTGAGTGCTCATATCTAACATTTTCTTGATTGTCAGCTTAGAATTACATATTGCTGTACCTTCGAACTTGTCACAATATTTTAAAATCGGCTATTACTGCTACAACTACTAAATCTTTGTTTATTCATCTTATGCCTGTTGCTGAACTTGCTCAGATGCTTAAAGCAACTAAAGAGTATCCTACTACTGAAACTATTACTGCTTAGCTACTGCTGAATGTATCACATTGATCTTGCTGTTCTTTCGCAGCTACAGTCGATAAACACTTTCAAAAAACCAACAAAAACAACAACAATAATGCTACTTCTGATAATTCCTTTCTCTCCTATTTTTGATTTACCTTTGATTGTTATTCTTGAACACTAACATAGCTTGATTCCCTTTGCTACTAATGCAGGCTACTTTGAACTCTGCAATTTAGAGAATATTCCCTTGCGCGAAGATAGCCAGTTAATCAGGGTTAATCTAAGTGCTTATCTACTGCAGTTATATACTTGCTTTCTGTGCATCCATAGCATCTACCTTCAGCATCTAATAATTCATATTGGATTTATTCACTAATTGCAATACACTCGGCTTGCTGATGACTACAACTGTGATCTACCTATTCTCGTTCTCTGTTGCGATTAAATCCCTAACATAAATCTTATTGCTGATCTTCTATGTGTTGTTGTATTAATATTTGGAAGAGCTATCTTGTGATACATACGCCATATCAAATATCTCCTGCTGATTCAAAGATGCTTGTGATTTCTAGGTATTATCGTTTTCATAGCTTTTGATATTATTTGAAGGAGCTGCTTTGAATATGCTTTCAATAGGAGATGATGCGTTATCAATGTCAAAGAGGTTTTTTGAAAGAGACATTAATGTTGATGATTATGCTTTTTAAGGTGCTACTACTACAATGGATTGGTTCTTTGAATTAGTAGTCTCTTTACTGTGGCTACTATTGCTGTTAGTATTGTTAGCCGTCCAAGTGTTCTGAAACTATGAGAAAAAGGAGTTTAACTTCATTGTCTTACCATCAATATCCTTGATATTTTAAGTGGAGATAATAGACTTTACTAACAGAGGATGTGGTTGTTGTTAGGATGGTTTGCTGAGAATGGTGGGTTCAGATTCTTAATTAACTTGAGGTTGTGTGATTTATCCTGCTGCTGGATTCGATTAGCATTCTCGTTCCTCAGAATTAAGTTATTCACTGCTACTATCGAATCCAGACACTGATTGAAAGATCTTAGGTGTGTTTTGGATCTAGAGCGTATGGCTGTTGTTGTTGCTTTTTGCTAGCAGGGAATTGGCAGTGTTGTCATTTTGATTGGACTGCTAAGAAAGAGGATCTTCATTTGGATTGTTGGCAGCAATTGAATGCTTCTTATGAGCAAGCATGCCTTGATAGCTCATAGTGTCATCAGATACATTGCTGTTATTAAAATTAAACAAGCAATCAGCATGATTCCTTTTAGCTAATAGTTGTTTGTTCTTGCTGTTATTCTCAGCAGACTAAAATATTGAAGATGTGGCTATGCTATCCTATTAGCTGCGGATTCCATCGAAAATGCTGCTCTTTTGATCTGGTAAACTAGATTATTAAGGAATCTAAAAAGTTGGGTTAGAAACTAATTCACTTTGGGAATATTACTGCTAATTTTGCAATTCCTTTGGTTTCTAGCTATTGCTAATCGAAGAAGGCATAATCAGCAGCTTGTTGATTGAGTTTAGTTGCTGCTGCTAAAAGGATTGATGATTATTGTTGTTTTGCTATTTGAACTAAGAAGACGATGATGGCAGGTATCTATTTGCTTTGAAACTACTACTAGCAGTATTACTACTACTGCTATTGGTAGTCTATTTGAATCCGAAAGAAGCGAGATGTTGTAATTGCATCGAAACAGTCATGCGTTCATTAAACTTCTTCATTTCTTCTTGCTCTTCTTCTACATTAGTTTCTGATTTCCCCCAGGGCAATCCAAACAAATCAGATCCAAATGGATTCTTGCTGCCAGGGACATTGAATTTAATAGAAGAAGATGAAGGTTCTTCTATTAATGCAGCCGATAAAATACTATTAACAGGAGAGCTAGGGATTTGAATGCCTTCAGTTCGTGTTGCTCTTTGATTGCTTGGAAGGATCTATGCTTGTAGATTAGAGGCATTAGAATTGTGCTGCATCCTGCTAGTATCATTACCATCTTTGGCTTGATAAGCTGTTGTTGCTGCCTATTACTTGTATTTAGCTAGCACACCCATTTAAGGTTTACTATTGCTGCTAAAATTGGATACTTAAGGATTGAGTTGACTCAAAGGAAGATTGAGGGGTTTATTATTAATATCTTGATTGATAGCTTAGTTGTTTGTCTTGTTGGATGTTTGGGCATATTATTCTTCTTCTTACATGGCTCCTGCTGAATTGTCTTCTATGAAATTGCCATCGAATAGCTGTTTCTGGGATTTAAAGAATACAGTACTCGCCTTGTCTGGTTCTTACAACAATGACGAACGATAAATCTAAGAGCGGAAGGCTAACGGTCTAACAAACTCATTGCTATCAATTGGGTTATGATATGATGAAGCAGATGAATATGACTGCGATCTAGGAGAATATTGCTGGGAAGAAGTAGAAGATGATTCATTTGAGGAATTGATATTGCAGTTCTTTTTAGGAAACAATCCTCCGAATAGAGAGAGCTTGTGTTGGTTCGATCCTTATTTAGTAGAAGATTACTGTGATGTTGATGCATTAGTAGTCTGAGTCTAGCAGATTGAAGACAGTTAGGAGTGATCTTAGTATTATTATTATTATTATTATTATTATTATTATTATTATTATTATTACGGCTGCTATGGTTGTTGTTATTATAACTATTATTAAGAATCAATCCTGGAAGTTATCTTGAGATTAGAATTGCTATCTACATCAGCATTACTAATAGAATTTGGAGATTATTATGATACATCCTGCGAATTAAGAGGGATATTTCTGCATCCTTTGGGATTCGATATGAGACCCTGAAAAAGGAGAAATTAATCTTTAATTAACTTGCTGTATCAAAAATGATGCTAAAATATTAATCTTATTACCGTTTTGAAGGAAATAGGTATCCCAATGAGCTAATTCAAGTGCTGGTAGATAATATGGATGTTCTCAATCACAATCATTTTAGCTTTGCTGTTCTTGCCCTCATTGCATCTCTCCACGCGAATCACATTGTATTTCCTTACTTATCACCAAATTTCATTTCAAAAAAATTGTTCTCTAGGAGACATATTATGATATTATTAATGTATTTTCACAATAACCAAACTTTAAATGTCAAGAGAATGAACTAACACATGTAATATGCTGTCTCATTTTGGAGGATATATATTAGGTGTTTACTTTAAGGAACTTTCTGAATAGCTAGACCTACTAAGAACGCCCTCTCTGTGCTAAAATATCCATCAGATATCTCCAGTCTTTGAAATTTATAAATAAATCAGATATATTTAATACTTCATTAATATCACTCTCTGCTGATCTCAAACAAAGAAAACAGAGCATTCATCCATCTCTTCACTGCTCCTGAGACTAATCTGAAAATATTATTGATTACTGTTGAAGATTTCCATTAGCGGAGATTGATTTTGGTGTTTAGCAGACTTAAACAATGAAGTCTGTTCCATTTTGTTACATGAGATTAGCAATGGCATTTTCGCTGAGCTGCGTGGTGATCATCTTTTACCTTTTGCTAGTCTAGTTTTTCGCAACAAAAATAAGTCTATTTTAATCTTGACTGGTTTCTCTCAGATCAGGAATATTTTGTGATTCACCAACACTAACCAATTCTTTCTGGCTTTTCCCCCACTCAAATCGATCATTTTCAAATCAAAATGCATAAATAACACGCCCCCTTAAATGGAATTCATTTTTTCATTTTTCCCATCCACAACCAGATGAGCTTGATTAAGACGAATGCCGTTCTTTGGTGGAAAATGTGTTTGGGCGAAAAATGATGCAAAAAATTGAAAAATAAGAGCATTATTTTTAAGAATCTATTTATCTGAAAACACACAAATTAATTGTCGTTAGCTGATTAACTTTCAATACGCAAGCTAATCTTATTTAATTACACAATATGTGGGAGATGTTTAAGAGAAGCACAGTGAAGAATTACTTATTTCAAATATGTAATTGAGCATTGAACAAAAAAGAAATCATAAAAAAGGAAAATTTTTTAAAAAAATGGGCAACAAGAATACAATTTGTGATCAAACGATTCATGAAATTCAAGTGGAAACTCTTAAATTCTAAGAACCTCTTGTTGAGAGGATTCCAATATATTGAGGAAATCTATTATTATTAATGAATAAACTACAATAAACACCTAATTTACTAATAGATTCAATCATTTTATTAATTATCGGAAAAAAATTGATGAAAATGAGGCAATGAATTTAGGAAAAGGAATTTCAAAGTGTGTTACCCTCACTTATTTGCATCTTGAGCTTTATAATAATAGAATAAGTGAGAATGGTGTAAAGTATTTAGGAGAAGGAATTTCAAAGTGTGTTGCTCCCACTTCTTTAAATCTAAATCTATTAAGGAATAATATTGATGAGAACGGTGCAATGTATTTAGGAGAAGTAATTTCAAAGTGAGTTACTCTCACTTCTTTGAATCTTGATCTTGGTGATAATAGAATTGGTGAGAATGGTGTAAAGTATTTAGGAGAAGGAATTTCAAAGTGTGTTACTCTCACTTCTATATATCTCGATCTCATTTTTAATAGTATTGGTGAGAATGGTTTTAAGTATTTAGGAAAAGGAATTTCAAAGTGTGAATCTCTAACTTCTTTAGATTTAGTTTTATGGGATGATACTTTTCGCGACAATAGTGAGAGAATATTAAATTAATTAGTTATCAAAGCAAAAAGATTGATTCAATTTAAATATCTGAATATTTGACAACAGTAAAGAGAAAATTAAGCAAGTATTTTCAAAATGAAAAACTCACTTTTCTAAACTTAAATTCATAAAAAGTAGTATTATTCTTTAAAGTAATTGGCTTTTGTAATTAATAAAATTTAATACTTTGGCAAACTCTTTGATAATCAAATAAGCTAATCAACTAAACACAGAACATTACTGAAGCTCTCTAAAGCAAACAAGATAACCATCTCCTTAATTTCATTATTTTCAAATGGAAAATTTGTGTAAAGATATCGCTTAAAAAAGCTAAAATGAAAGATTCAATAATTAAAACATAAAGGAGCTTCTTCAATTGATCACACAGCAAAACCAGAAATTACAGAATCTCAGATTTTTAGGGAGTGGTGGTTTCTCTCTAATACTTAAGGCGAGAAAGAATGAAGACTAAGAGAT
>Ga0302271_10001070_pt1 | contig 26857 bp, 9 predicted proteins | sample III_Bog_N1_1_FD_198767 | JGI IMG/M metagenome (GOLD analysis project Ga0302271, IMG submission 198767) | Peat permafrost microbial communities from Stordalen Mire near Abisko, Sweden - III_Bog_N1_1 | ecosystem: Environmental > Terrestrial > Soil > Wetlands > Peat | place: Sweden: Abisko... | reverse complement strand
ATCAAAAAATAGAAAACTTTCAACTCAAAAATACCTTTGAATAAATTCAGATATAATCATAACTTGCACAACACAATTTATTTTCATTCTCCCAACCTAGGTTCTGAACCCATTTCTTCATGGAGAATAATATCATTGAGAATCGCTATTCGTATGGTAAATACCTAAGAAAAGCTAAAGGCTTACGGTAAACTGATCCTAACTCCAAAGCGATTCCTCCACCTCAGTAGCTCGCTGAGTACATCAGCTTTCTAAAAGACAAAGGATTGCAGTGTGATAAAGTTGAGTTCTCATAATTTATCACTCGAAATGGACTACCATACTCTGGATTACGAGCTAAAGAACTCATAAAAGCCAATGAAGTCTTCATTTCCCTTCCTGCTTCAGCTCTCCTTACAACAAAGAAAGCATTTTTCAACGACCCTGAACTCAACAAAGTATTCCAAGCTCACCCTGAATTCTTTAGCTAAGCTGAAAGTTCTTCCTGGGAAGACCATATTATTTGGGCTTTTCTCCTCAAAGAAAACGAAAAAGGACGAGCCTCCGAATGGTATCATCTTCTTTAAAACCTTCCAAGGGAAATTGACTATTTGATTTTCTGGGAAGACTCCGAAATCGACATGCTAGAAGATCCCAAACTCAAAAAAAAAGCGCAGCACTCGCGAGCCGAATTTGAATTTGAATATCGATAGTTATCTCGCATTCTCATAGACTATGTACCTAATGTGTTTAAAAGTGCAGCTGCATTCAGCTATGAGGATGCCAAATGGATCTATATTCACTTAGTTTCAAGATGTTTTGGGAAATATTTTGCTTATGTAACCATGGTTCCATTTGCTGAATTGTTAAATCACGAATGTTCTGATGTTTTCTATGATTTCAAATACAATGAAGATAACCCTGCGAAAAGCGAATAAGCGGAATTCCCTGAACCTAAGTTACTTGAGCAATAAGAATTAGATGACAATGACAGCAGTGATGGGTCTTATCATTCATGGGATTCAGACTCAGATGGAGATTTTGACTGGGAAAAAAACATTGATCAATAATTAGTTGAGAATCAACTTGAAAATAGTACAAAACAATCCAATCATTCTGGAACAGATTGTACGCATTTATCACTTCAAACTACTATTAAACAAGCTCTTGATCCTAAGCAAACTAACATTTGTCTGGAAGATTCCGAGGAACTCGAAGGTGAAGTACCTGTTAATGAATCTCTCAACGTAGTAATCCGAAGAGAGGTTCAATTATTATCAAAGGAAATATTCCTCTGGGCGTATAATAACCTTGATTACAATGACAATATTTCTGTTTTCTACGCAGCACGGATATTAGGGAAAACACGTTCACTGGAGCGTGCATTCATGACAAAAAAACTCTCATATTTCTCTGTAAAAGAAGAACTGAAACGTCTTGAAACCATGAACTCAAAATTCAAAACAGAACTGCTGCTGTTCTATAAATTAGTCAATGGTGTCGCTGATCACTACAAGATCCCAGGACAGAAAAAGAAACGAAGAATTTTAAAATCTGAGCAACATGAGAGCGATCTGTCAGATTCCAGTATCCCTATGGATTCAAATAAAACGTATTTCCAACCCAAAGAAAAATGGGCAGATGATAAATTTGATACGTTTGTTATGAAAGCATCATCTAAGGATTAGTTTGAGTTGCATTCATAAGTTTATTTTTGCTATGGCCGTTTGTCTAATCGTTCACTTCTGATGCGATACGGAATGACTTTAGAATACAATAAATATGATCATGTGTTTCTGAGATTACCTTATTTATCTTTGTTACCGTAACATATGATCCCGAAGATAGCTCCGTATAGCTATAATATATCTCTATATAAGAGATTCAAACTCAAAAGGAATGTGTTTAATCTTGATCTATTAGCTTTTCTTAGGGTTTAAAGATTCTAAACTTCAGACTAAGTGCTCTCGATTTTCTTTTCAACTGATTTAGAAACTGAAAGATGTGTGCTTTCAGCTGCGATTTGTGTCTATGAGCATGCTCTTAAAGATCATTTTGATTTTTCTTTGGAAGAAAATGAAGCTAAACTCAGCGATAAAGCAGTAGGTAAGAAGAAAGGAATAGACATAATCAAATATGATAATTATTTGTTAAATTTAAGAAATTATTGTTGATTTTTAATTTGGTTTTTCCCATTAAACAATAGGTTACCATGAGTATTTCTCATTGGTTTATAAGCTCGAGAGACAGAGGATAATCTAATTACAGCTGATTCTCTGCAAGGTCGCAAAAGGTCTAATTGAAAAAATGATCGAAAAAGAATCTGATAATTATTCTGAAATCTCCAATGAATTCATCAATCAAATAGAATCTTCATCTGATGGAGAATTAACAAATAGACATAGATATCTCTTGTAGGATTATTTCAAGCGATTTAAATTATATGAATAAAGAGAACATAAGAAACAAATGGTAGTATTTGCTTAGAAATTATTAAAAAATGAAGAATCGGAGAAAAATAGATAAAAATATGCTGAAGAGGAAGAATTAGAAAGAATAGCGAAGAAGAAAGCTAATGAAATTGAAATGGAATTGCGTATGGCGAAACAGAAAGCTCTATTGGAAAAGATTAAGAAAGATGCTGGAAATTATTAGAATACTTCAACTGCCACGGGGGGTTCGGTGATAAGTGATAAATATCAGCCTTATGGTTAGATCGTAGAAGAAGATCCAGTGAAGAAAGCGTAGGAAGAGAAGAGTTATGGTATCTAGCAAGAGAGACTTTAAAAGAGTTTAAGTATTAGAGTTAGACCGAATACTCTAAGTTAAACACATTCGAATATTGAAAAAGGAAATAATAATAGTACTATTACAGCTGGTGGTAGCAGTACAACAATGAATTAAACTACTAATTCAACGAATTTTAAATAACTAAGCATGCCAAAGCATATTGGGCTTGATACTTAGCCTTAAATTCCAAAATCAACTAAGAATATTGGAGTTAATTTGAATCCTGCGATGAATCTATTGAGACCATTAAGTATTGCAGAATTAGCATTAAAACATGGAAGAAAAGCTAGTGTAGAAACGAATGATTAGCTAATCTAATAATAATATGAATAAGTGGCTAAAGATAAAGATGAATTTAGCTTGAAAGCTAAAAGTAATAATTTAAATGGAACAACGAAACCAATTATTAAATAATCATAATTGCCATCTAATTCTTTATTAAAACCAAGCTTGATTCCAAGTAATTCTAAGACATCAAAGAGATCATCTTTAACTGTCAGTAACACTAGTAATTAATAAAATAACCATCATGGTTTGCATAAGCTGAATAGCCTACAATTAAATAGTAACTCAAGTAGTAATTCTTGAGAAAAAGAAAAAGAAAAAGAAAATGAAAATACCTTTTTCAGTTTTTGTTTGAAGTTTTACGATCAGTTTATTATGATAATTAAAAAATATTTGATAAAAAATGCTAAACACATACTAATATTATTATTGATATTCTGTGGAAGGGAAGATTCTGGGTTTTCAAAATTAATCTTAAGTTTTTCTTTTTCGTTGAGCTTCTCTCAAGAGCTTCTACGATCAAAAAGTTTGTTTATGTTGATTTATTGATTGATTATCTGGCAATGTTTTTTTTGTTTAGAAGTTAATTGAGTAATTTTGGGTTGAAGAATGTTTAGTCTTATGTAATAAAGAAACGAACTGTTCAGAATGAAAAATTAAAGATTATCTAAACAAGCAGGGAAAACTTCATTGGTTAATAAATAGGAGGGAAAAATATAGATTTTTTTGGTGAATTTCAGAACGAAATAGATAAGGAAAAAACAAAACAAACAATAATTGAGAAATAAAAGAGTAAGAACATCATTTTGGAATGGAATTTGAAGAACCTTGTTGGGATTTCTCTCCTGTGAACCAATCTTCACAACAATAATAGCAAAATCCATAACAAGACTCTCTACATCCCTTCGAGAACCTATCAAAAAAAATTTTTAGTTTCAACAACAGTTAACATGTACAGAATCAATAATCATAAGAATTACAATAGTTTCATAATAGCGAGAACATCGAAAACGATGAAAGTTCAATGTAAGAAATCTAATTCGCATTGATTCCCCTGAAATTTAAACCAAAAGATCCACCTGAAACGAAAACAGATCAGCTTAAAACAATCAGAAATAATAATGAAAACTCAAATGAAAACAATATTTATTCTCATGATAGCAGCTCTTCTAAAATACCATCATCACCTTTATCAGCAGACCACTTAATTCCAAGAATCTTAAACAAAAAAATAACTTCCCTAAATGAAAAGTTCAAGAAACGCAAAAAAGACCAGATGATTGCTTACTAACAGAAAATCAATAAATTAAACCATTTAATCCAAGGTCGAAGAGCTAATAGCTTTAATCCAAAATAAGCAATAGGCCTTCCAATTGATTTCTTCTATACAATCCAATGCACTCATGAATTTTAAATATTCGGTGGAATCAGTATTTCCACGGATTACTCTGATAACCAAATTGATCCTGATACCAACGAAAGAAAGCCCATTGTCAAATGCTGTAACTCTATGCCATGCGGTACTACTTTCACTGAGGCTAGGGTAATTTTCAACAAATCATTGAATACCGTTGAGATATTGTCTGCTCCCTGCTTCATCGGTAATAAAGAATTCTCCGCACTTTGTGAAATATTTGATTCGTTTAATGATATGGACTATCACCTGTTGAGTAGCACCCTCAAGCGATATCAAAATGAAGTGTATAAAATAGTCCAAAATAATAAAATCTCCTAAAATATTTCTAGCAGGATTTATGCGGAAATCGAAGAGGATTATCAAAATTTTGTTGAATGGGCGAGATCGTAAGTCCCAATTCTGACGAAAGGCAAGCCATTTTTTAAGTATGTGATTGGGAGGATGAACTACAATCTTGGGGATGTGCAGATAACAAATATTGGTACTAGCATAGAGTTCACGAAGATCCTTGGAATGGATTATGAAATATTCGCTTAATCAGTATTAAGAGGGTAATTTTGTGAGTTAGGTAGTATCATCGGGAGTAATATTGAGCAAGCGATTTACTAGCTATTAATGAGGATTGAGAATCAGGATTTGATTCCTGAGTAGACTATTCTTCTTAGCACAATAGACGGATTTAAAATGACTTCGAAATAGACTCTTATGAAGATTCCTTCGCCATTTACAAGGCATTTGATTTCAGAGTACGATCATTTGTTTTATATTGAATTGGTGAATGTCGAGGAGAATCAGCTAAAGGCATTAGAGGAGTTTAGATAAAGATAGCTGGATCCTTAGAAAGGTATTTCATTTGAATAATATGCACATAGAGAGTTATCTTAGTTCTTTGAGATAGTTGAATATTCAGTGTATTCATAAATATTTTTAGAAAAATATTACTCAAAGAAAGAATGATTCAGGAAAGCAAGAAAAGAAGATAAGAAGGAAAAGAGTAGAGATATTGATGACAATGAAAAGAAAAGATAAAATAAGAAAATATTCGATTGTAAAATTGAAGAATGTAGTAGTTGTGGATTTTTTATTCGAACTCTTTCCATCATCGTTTTGCTGAATGATTGTAAATTGAATGTAAAGTATTAATTGCCCATAGATTTCCCTCCCCCCTCCTCCTCATTCTGAGCTTTCTGGATTTTCTTTCCCTTGGATATTCTTTTTCTCATTTTAAATCTCTTCTTTTTGCATTTTTTATTAGTATTCGTAAGAAACAAACTGAAGAATGTAAAATTAAAGATTATCTTTAAAAGGAGGGGAATTTTTTTTGACTGAATAATAAATTAAGACAGAAAAATAATATTTTTTAGTGAATTTCAGAACGAAATAGATAAGGAAAAAACAGAACAAAAAAATAATTGAGAAAACATAAAGTAAGAACATCATTTTGAGATGGAATTTGAAGAACCTTGTTGGGATTTCACTCCTGTGAACCAATCTTCATAACAATAGCAAAAACCATAATAAGAATCTCTACATCCCTTCGAGAGCTTATCACAAAAAAATTTCAGTTTCAACAGCAGTTAACATGCACATAATCAATAATCAGAAGAATTTTTATAGTTTCCTAATGGCGAGAACACCGAAAACGATGAAAGTTCAATGCAATAAATCTAATTCGCATTGATTCCCCTGAAATTTAAACCAAAATATCCATCTGAAACAAAAGCAAATCAGCTTAAAAAAATCAGAAACGTTATTTAAAACTTAAATGAAACCAATGATTATTCTCACGATAGCAGCTCTTCTAAAACACCATCATCATCTTTGACAGCGAACCACCTAATTTCAAAAATCTTAAACAAAAAAATAACCTCACTAAATGAAAAGTTCAAGAAACGTAAACAAGACCAGATGATTGCTTACTAACAGAAAATCAATAAATTCAACCATTTAATCCAATGCCGAAGAGCTAATCACTCTAATACAAAATAAGCAATAGCCATTCCAATTGATTTCGTTTAAACAATTCAATGCACTTATGAATTTCAAATATTCGGTGGAATCAGTATATCCACTGATTACTCTGATAACCAAGTTGATCCTGATACCAATGAAAGAAAACCAGTTGTTAAGTGTTGTAACTCTATGCCCTGTGGTACTGCTTTCAGTGAGGCTAGGGTAATATTCAACAAATCATTGAATTCCGTTGAGATATTGTCTGCTCCCTGCTTCATCGGTAACAAAGAATTCTCTGCACTTTGTGAAATATTTGATTCGTTTAATGATATGGACTATCACCTGTTGAGTAACACCCTCAAGCGATATCAAAATGAAGTGTATAAAATAGTCTAAAATAATATAATCTTCTAAAACTTTCCGAGCAGGATCTAAGTTGAAATCGAAGAGGATTATCAAAATTTTGTTGAATGGGCGAGATCGCAAGTCCCAATTCTGACGAAAGGCATGCCTTATTTTAAGTTTATGATTGGGAGGATGAACTACAATCTTGGGGATGTGCAGATGTCAAATATCGGTGCTAGTCTTGAATTCACGAAGATCCTTGGAATGGATTATGAAATATTTGCTTAATCAGTATTAAGAGGGTAATTTAGTGAGTTAGGGAAGATCATAGGGAGTAATATAGATCAAGCAATTTACTAGCTGCTACTGCGGATTGAGAATCAGGATTTGATTCCTGAGTAGACTATTCTTCTTAGCACAATAGACGGATTTAAAATGACTTCAAAATAGACTCTTATGAAGATTCCTTCGCCATTTACAAGGCATTTGATTTCAGAGTACGATCATTTGTTTTATATTGAATTGGTGAATGTCGAGGAGAATCAGCTAAAGGCATTAGAGGAGTTTAGATAAAGATAGCTGGATCATTAGAAGGGTATTTCATTTGAACAGTATGCACATAGAGAATTATCTTAGTTCTTTGAGATAGTTGAATATTCAGTGTATTCATAAATATTTTTAGAAAAATATTACTCAAAGAAAGAATGATTCAGGAAAGCAAGAGAAAAAGATAAGGAGAAGAAGAATAAATAATTGATGGTGATGAAAAGGAAAGATCAAATAAGGAAATATTAGATTGTAAAGTTGAAGGACTAGAGTTTTCTCGATAAAATAAGAAAAGCAATCAACACACAAGAATAACATTGAATCTGATAAATCCAGCAATAGTTCAAAAACATCAAAGAACATCTAAATATTCCCTCATATCCTTGTAGAGGTGATTACAAAATACACTGCGAAAATTGCAAAAACTGCGATCTTGAAATTCCTGTTTGAAATTGTTTTGTTGAAATAGCCGCTCTTGGTGTAATTTTACTTTGCAGCTGATTTCCCCTGAGATTTGTAGTATTCAGTGGATATTGAAAGGGAATTGAGAAGAACAGAAGTTTATTAGAAACACTTCAATAAAAATAATGCAGTTTTTTCTTGTCCTGTGTAGTCATCGACTTCTTGATTAGAATGGAAGCTGCAAGTCTCTTAGGATTATTATTCACAATCTAGAGGTTCAAAGTTCTCTTAGTCTTAATAATGCTGTTATGGAGATGCAGCTCAGATTTGACTCACTGCTGAAGTTTGAAAATCATGATGAGTTTCAGCAGTTGCTGCTTCTTTATTCTAATTCTTTTCATCATCTTTTTGCTAAGTGATTTCCTCTTAATTGTCAAATACTAAATTTTCCATAGATTCCCCCACTCTGAGCTTTTTACATCATCTTTCTTTTTTTCTTTTTGATATTCTTTTTAATTTATCTTTTAAAAATAAAATTTTTGAGTCGTGAGAAATTTTAGCAAGAAACAAACTGTAGAATGTAAAATTAAAGATTATCTTTATAAGCAGGGAAAAAATTGACTGATTAATTAAGACAAAAAAATAATATTTTTTGATGAATTTCAGAAAGAAATAGACAAGGAAAAAAAAACATAAATAATTGAGAAACATAGAGTAAGAACATCATTTTGAAATGGAATTTGAAGAACCTTGTTGGGATCTCACTCCTGTGAACCAATCTTCACAGCAATAATAGCAAAAACCATAACAAGAATGTTAACATCCCTTCGAGAATCTATAGCAGAGGAATTTTAGTTTTAATAACAGTTAACATGTACAGAATTAATAATCCGAAGTATTGCAATAGAGTCCTAATGGCGAGAACATCGAAAACGATGGAAGTTCAATGAAGGAAATCTAATTCGCATTTATTCCCCTGAAATTGAATGAAACGAAAACAGAAAAGCTTAAAACAATTAGAAATATTAATGAAAACACAAATGAAAACAATGATTACTCTCACAGTAATAGCTTTTCTAAATTACCATCATCATCTTTAACAGCAGATCTCTTGGTTCCAAGAATCTTAAACAAAAAAATAACCTCATTAAATGAAAAGTTTAAGAAACGTAAAAAAGACCAGATGATTGCTTACTAACAGAAGATCAATAAATTAAACCATTTAATCCAAGGCCGAAGAGCTAATCGCTTTAATCCAAAATAAGCAATAGGCATTCCAATTGATTTCTTCTTAACAATCCAATGCACTTATCAATTTCAAATATTCGGTGGAATCAGTATATCCACAGATTACTCTGATAACCTAGTTGATCCTGATACCAACCAACGAAAACCAGTTCTTAAGTGCTATAACTCTATACCCAACGAAAATGCTGTCAGTGAGTCTAGGGTAATTTTCAACAAATCATTGAATACCGTTGAGATATTGTCTGATGCTTGCCTCATCGGTAACTAAGAATTCTCTTTATTTTGTGAAATATTTGATTCATTTAATGATATGGACTATCATCTGTTGAGTAACATCCTCAAACGATATCAAAATGGTGTGTATAAATTAGCTTAAAATAATAAAATCTTCTAAAGTAAGCCCAGCAGAATCTATGCTGAAATCGAAGAGGATTATCAAAGTTTTGTTGAATGGGCGAAATAGTAAGTCCTAATTCTGACGAAAGGTAAACCGTTTTTTAAGTATGTGATTGGGAGGATAAACTACAATCTTGGGGATGTGCAGATAACAAATATTGGTACTAGCATTGAGTTCATGAAGATCCTTGGAATGGATTATGAAATATTCGCTTAATCTGTATTAAGAGGGTAATTTTCTGAGGTAGGTAGTATCGTAGGGAGTCATATAGATCAAGCGATTTACTAGCTGCGAATGCGGATTGAGAATTAGGATTTGATTCCAGAGTAGACTATTCTTCTTAATACAATAGATGGATTTAAAATGACTTCTAAATAGACTCTAATGAAGATTCCTTCGCCATTTACAAGGCATTTGATTTCAGAGTACGATCATTTGTTTTATATTGAATTGGTGAATGTCGAGGAGAATCAGCTAAAGGCATTAAAGAAGTTTAGATAAAGATAGCTGGATCCTTAGAAAGGTATTTCATTTGAATAATATGCACATAGAGAGTTATCTTAGTTCTTTGAGATCGTTGAATATTCAGTGTATTCATAAATATTTTTAGAAAAATATTACTCAAAGAAAGAATGATCGAGCAAAGGAATAGAAGAGGATACGAACGAGAAGAATAGAGATACTGATGGTGATGAAAATGGAAGATAAAATAAGGTTGAAGAATGTAATAGAGAAAAAAAAAAAAAATTTTGTTATTAAAAGCAATAAGAAACAAAGAGTAGAGTTTTCTCGAAAAAATATGATAAAACAATTAACAAGAGTAATGTTGAATCTGATAACTCCAGCAATAGTGTAAAAAAATAAAGAGCATCGAAGATATTTCCTCATATCCTTGTTGAAGTGATTGCAAAATACACTGAGAAAATTGCAAAAACTGCGATCCTGAAATTTCTGTTTGAAATTGCTTTGTTGAAATAGCTGCTCTTGGTGTATTTTGACTTTGCAGCTGATTTCCCCTGAGATTTGTAGTATTCAGTGGATATTGAAAGGGATTTGAGAAGAACAGAAGCTTCTTAGAAACACTTCAATAAAAATAATGTAGTTTTTTCTTGTTCTGTGTGGTCATCGACTTCTTGATTAGAATGGACGCTGCAAGTCTCCTAGGATAATTGTTCACAATCCAGAGGTTCAAAGTTCTCTTAGTCTTAATAGCGCTGTTATAAAGATGCAGCTTAGATTTAGCTTGCTGCTGGAGCTTGCTAACCCCTATTAGTTTCAGCAGTTATTGCTTCTTTATTCTAATTCTTTCCATCATCTTTTTGCTGAGTGATTTCCTCTTGACTGTCAAGGACTAAATTATCCATAGATTCTCCCCATTCTGAGCTTTCTGGAGCATCTTTCTCTTCGATGTTGTTTTTCTAATTTTAAATCTCTTCTTTTCGTATTTTTTACTATTATGTTTTTACTTCTGATTACCCTTCATTTCGTTTATCCTCTATTTGTGAAATCTCTTTGTCTTTCAAGATTTTCTCAAGTACTTCTAGCTCTCCATCGAGTTCTAAATGCAATTTAAACATGTTTATGGGGTGATAAAAACCATTAATAAGAAATAAATGATTCATACTGTTATGTAGTTGATGTTATTCTTCCATAGCCATGGAAACAATTTCATAATCCTCTTAGTTATTATGCTCAGTTTCTCCTATGGATTGATTAACCTTACTAAACCACCCACTCTCCTTCGCTTTAGAGACAGCTGCCTCTATGTCATTCTCAGTTTCAAATTCGACTTTCCATTCAGAGCATCCTTCTTTCTATTGAAATTAAAAAAAACAAAATAATTGAAAAAGCAACCTACTTTACTAAATAAAACTACCTGCTGCAACGAAATGACTTTGAATGCCTCAAACAACTAGAGGACTGTTTCTCTTGTCATATCCTTTTATTCTGCAGCTGTTAGCTCTAAGTGAAGCATCGAATTCTTGAAAAACAAGGAGGCTAGTGGACAATAACTAAGGAAAGTTTTTAGGCTTTTTGCTAAAGAAAAATTAATAAATCTTCTATGGTTTTTGATTATTCAATTGCTTAATAGCTGGTTTGGTCTCTATTTGTCCTCCCCTTTGACATAAGATGATCGATCAACAGAGGTAATTAAAAATCTTCAAGAACCAATCGTTTTTCAATTACCCATCCATCATCCGATTCTCTTAATCAGATTCTCTCCTTCTCTGTCACACTTGAAACTCATTTTTACCTTTTCTGATCAACCCTGCTGTTTCCTAACACAATCAGAGTTTAAATTCGTTGAGAGAAAAAAATACTAAAATAATAAATTAATTTTTTCTCAAAATTACTTAAATCTTCTAAAAAATACCTTAATATTTAAATAATATTAAATTAATATTTCAAGATAATTTAGGATGTTGATTTGCAATTAAGAATAATCTTTTTCTTACAATTTTGAAAGAAAAAAAATAAACAACAAGCACACAATTAAAGAAAAATAATTGGATGAGGACGACAGACAAGACATTTAAAAAAAAACAACTAAGAGTCAGCTGATATTAGAAAGCGTTTTTGAAATTTATAAATAAACTAACCTATTTGCTATTTGGGGAAAGTAGATAGATATCTCAATAATAATCGAATAATAAAAGTAAATAATTTAGTACAATAAAACAACGCGATTTAAACGCAAACAAACACATAAATCTACAACAACACAAAAGGATTATAATTATCTGCATAGAATGGGTGGCTCAGCTTCAAAAAAAGAAAACTTTCCTGATATTTCTCTCACATAGGAATAGATTGACATAATCTATTCTAACTTCTCAGAATTCACCAAGCTCAAAGATGGGTAAGTATTTGTTAGTAGACGTTATCAGCAATGCTTTCTTTGTCATGTCTATGCTTGGCTGGATTCATCTATCTGTCTCTCTCTCACCCCTTATTGGTTTATTAATATTCTTTATGATTTGTAGTAAATCAGGGGAATATATCAGCGAGAAGGGCTTTTAAAAGGTATTCTCACCAAACAAGCAGATCGGAAAGAAGGTGCATAACTTCCTTGCTCATCTGTCAGTCTCATAGACACTTGACTTCGATACCTTCCTTGGATTTGGTAGACTTATTTCTGTTAAAAGGAGGGAACAAATAAGTTGCTTTTGAGATTTAAAGTTTAACCCTTTGTTTTTGATAATTATTCTCAACAATAAAGTGGAGTTCTTCCTTTTCGACAACGAATACTTAAGAAGAGATGTGAGATTCAGAGACTATTCAATCCTGGAGTTATTCGGACTGATATCCTTCCATTCTGTTCTCACCAAAAACAAACACACTGACAAAGACTACATCAATCGTGTTCCTATCACTTTTAGAGCTGCACTCGATTTTATTCAAGTAATAGACTAGTTTAAAGAAGCTCATCCTGTTAGTTGAGAGAGAGAGAGAGAATAATAGAAGATCAAAAGAAATAAAAAATAAGCAGATTAACTTAATTCTACAATAGAAATTAATTTAGAAGATTGGGGGGGGAGGGGGAGTGAACAAATTTTTTGATTGCCAAACTTATCCCTTCTCTTCCTTCTCACCCCCACCCCCCCAAGACCTAGTGACTTATTTTATTAATTCAACATCTTTTCACATTTATTAATAAATATATTTAACTTTGTTTCTCCCTCAGGAACTCCATGGACTTGTAGCATCTTGCGGATAGAAAAAAGAAAAACAACGAGATGAAACCATCCCTAAGAAAATCACCACAGCTATCTTCGAAGAGCTTTATGAATTGCCATTTGGAAAGTTCATTGAATAAACCTTTGCTCTCATTCCAAATGCAGAGAGACTCGTCAAAGGATACTTCAAGAGGTTGCTCTATGACACTGATCATAAATTAGAGAAAGAAAAACAAAAGGAAGAAGGAGAGACTCATACAACGCAGAAAGAACAGATATCTGCATTCTCAGGGCTATTTAACCATAATAATCTGTCCAAACTCACCTTCACACTTCCAGATGTAAGTCAATGAATATGATGATATTGCACCAAATTGCAGAAAGAATTAGCTTAATAATATTTATTGTTTCCCCTTGTTTTGTCTCTTCATGATAGTTCCCTGATTTACTCTATCGCGAGAAAATCTACGACGGAAATACTGAGAGGTTCAACTACAATAAACTCGGTCAAGCTTTCAACGATGGCAGCAAATATAATCTGATTTTCTTGCTGAGTCACCAAGTATTGAACAAAGCAGTTCCTAAAACCGAGTAGGAATTGAATCCCTTACAGCAAAGCATCCTTCTGAGCAGCAGCCTGAATAGCAGTAATAACTAGATTTAAACTAAAGTTCTAGGAATGTATCTCCCCAAAACCAAGGGATAACAACAAAGTTTCTTCTAGCTCACACCAGACTTGCATGTATTCTCGAACTAAGATAAACAAAACTTCTTCAATATCGATCAGTCAGCTGCTGGTAAAAAGGGGGTTAGGGTTGAAAATAAACAATTTATGCTCTTTTTTCAAAGACAAAATGACATTAATTTTGTTTGTTTTTTTGCAATAACAAGTCGTCTTCTTCGGTGAAGGTGAGGAAGACATTCTCTTCTTACACAACGATCTCCAAAAGGAAAGCTACGTCAAATCTAGTTTCCCAGGTTTCTCTGAGAATGGATCTGAACCAGAGATTCTCAAAGTAAAAATAAACTTCAAAAAAATTAACTAGATTTCGACTCATTTTTCCAATGATTTTTTGCTAAACTCTTTTTTTGTTTTTCGTTTTAGATTTAATAGATTGAGATCTGGGTGCTATCAGATGACCCAATAGTCTGGAAACCTAGCCAGGAATCATAACCTACTCCTGCTTAAAACTCACAGCAGGCCTCTCCACAAGATCAGAAAAATACTTCTACTGTTACTATTGTTCAAAAAGAAACAACTGTGAGAAATCCTTAATACGTCTAAAGCACCCCTTAATAAGTCTATACCACCCCTCAATATTACTCAAGCAACTCTTCGTATGTCTCAAGCAATCCTCAATACGTTTAGAGCACTCCTCAATACACCCCTCAATACTCCTCAAGTATTCCTTAATACGCCCCTACACCTTACCCTAACTAGCAGACAGCTTAACAGCAGTACTACGTTGCTGAGTCATAGAATAACAATCAAGTAAGCAGATCAATTATTTTATTTCAAAACAAAAATTACTCCTTAAATAATAATATTTTTGGAATGATTCACAGGTCAGTTAAAAAGTATGACGAGGAGAGAAGGAAATAGCAGACATGTGTTATCACTTTACCCCATTTATTTTGACCAGCTAACTGATATTAGTGTTATTTGTGTTGTCGAATTTTCTTTAAAAACCAATCGAAGATAAGAAACAATTTGTTTTCTTTCAATTTTCACATATTTTAAAAACCAAATCTTTGTTAACAGAAAATGATATTTCTTTCTTCTTTTTTCTAATTTACTCTCAAGCACTTTATATCTTCATAGCAACAATTTTGAACTTAGATTGCTTATTTTATTTCACATCTTTTTTGTTATGTTCCAGAAAATAATCCAATATTTTTATTTATCTCTTTTTCACTTAAAATTCCCACCAAGCTTTGCTCCATTCATTGTTCTCCTCCTTGGTTTTAAGGTTATTTTGTTAAAAATTTAATTTTTCAAAATAGGAATGATTGTCATGCATAACTACATCTTTTTTAACCATTCAATTAGATGGATAAATAAATTAAAAAACAAAAAATACAGAAAAATAAAGACATATTAATTATGAGCGATCAGATTGAACTCCGTTGTGCAATCGAAGTTTGACATGGCTGATAAAAAACTTCTTACTCTCTCTTTATTGTTATCCCTTTTTGTGGATATTTAGAAATTAATTTTATTGCAGCAATAAATCACTCTCTCTTTCAGTTAAATGCAATTCTGCTATCTTTTTTAGATTATCACTTTTTTATGCTTCCTTTCAATAAAGTTTCCTGTATTTACATCTGATACTCTCTTGCTACAACATCTCTTCTTTTGTCAATTGAATCTACCTTAAAGAAGGCAAAGTATTTGTATAATATTTATCCAAAAATTCCTATGATCTCACTGAATACTCCACATCTTCAAACATCAATGATAACTCTCTTTAAAGGTAATCATCCATTGACAATTAACTACTTTACTCTTACAACCTAACTCGATAAGCAATCAACGCTTCTAACTCATGCAAATCCACATCTAATTCAAAGATCTACAGAAAAAGCCCACAAGAACAATCCACTAATCGCCCTGAATTATAATAATAATTCATTGGGAAATACACTCCTCTAACTTTTTAGCTCACATTCAACTCAAACCCATCGAATGTCCTGATCTTACAACTCACTGACTCTGACATAAATTCTTTTGCATTTTTTCTCTTACTTCCTTCTTTGAACTCCTCATAATCATAGAATACATTGAATCTACATTCGTTCATCCAAGACAAAATATTCGCTGAGAGTTTATTAATATCTCGAGAATTCAATACTAAATCGATGGTTTTCTTTCTCAAAAACAAGGAAGTCAATGCAGTACTATCAATCCCTAATAGATCAAGATACTCCTATGAATACCCAGAATGAAGAACATCAGCTTAATCAGTAATTGGATGTGATCTTCCAATATTGTATTAATACATCTAATTGCTAGGTAAAGTCCTAAAATATTCAAAACATTCATCAATGAATTCTTAGTACTCATTATTCTTCAACTCCATAAACCCTTCTCTGAAGTGATGAGGAGCAGGACCAGATAATCTTTCTCGCTCTTCTAAAAGTTCAACTACATATTGTATTCTATTCATAATATACATATTCACAGAATCAGGTTTCTTGTTGAGGATTTAAAAAGCTTAAGCCTTTGCAAGGCGTTCTTCTTTGACATTTCTAATGATATCCATGTTGAAATCGGTTTCCCTTTGGACATCAACTATGCCTAGATTCGTAAGTAAACGGATTTTCTTTTAATTACCTTCTTGATTTAGACCAAAGTTGAAATGGTTCATTTAAAAAGTTAGTTTGACTATTCCATCTGGACTTACTTGCATACCGCAGAAAAGTGTGATTGAATATTCCTATCCAGAGTTTATTTCTTTGATTCTAAACGAAGAAGATGCTTATGTTTCGGTTTCTTATTCTTCACCATCATAATATAATGCAATTTAGTTATCGTTTTCTATTTTCATGAGGAAATTCTACTAGGAAATCAATCGCTGCTTCTTGAGGATCATTTTCTTCTCTTTTCTCTTTTTGTCTCCAAATTCCTTCCAGCGCTAGATAGGCTACACAGGAGAGGATATTCCATGGGCTCTTTTTGAGATTTAGTAGTTTACTTTTTGTTTCATATTTCTTGATTGTGTTTGTTGCTTTCTGTTTTTGATTTTTTTTAAACAAAGTTCTTATTTCCCAAAGCAATCAATCTATCAAATAATTTTTTTTTGATTAGGTGATCTAAAAATCACGCCTATTATGTTTATCTTATCTTGTTGTAAGGATCTTTTTCCTTCTTATTTTAATTGATTTCCTCTTAAATAATCTTAGAGTTTATTCTTTTCTGGTTTTCTGGGAAAAACTTTAATCATTTTTATCTTTCAAATTGGATGTTAGCGTCATATGGGGGTAATTCACAATTATTTAAGAATTTTCTTCTAGAAAAAGTCCAGATTTTAAGATAGCCTGACTCTCTTAATTTCTAGCCTGGGGTTTCTAAGCGCATCAGGTTCGCTCAGCACTTACAAACTAACATTATTCTTTAGAGTTGATTGGAAGCAGCAAGAATTTGAGTAAAAGATTTTAATTGCTTTTGAAAATACAATACATCTTTTTTTGAAGAATATGATATGCCATCCTTGCATTAATAGAATCTAATATATATTTAAGACCCTACACTAAATAGAAAAATAATAGAAACTTATAAACTGAAAAAAAAAGAAAAAAGTTCTATTTTACTTGAAAACTCAAATCAAAAAATAAGCAAATATGCATCAAACATAGAGTTACGGTTATTGTGTGTCCTTATGTTTATTCTCGTGGTTAATTGCTTCAATGTAGCATCCAAAAATATCCTTCAAGAATTAATTAATCTGTATTTGCATCTGAGATTATCTAACTTTTACTTTTCTTCTTTCTGTTATTGAATGATATGCAGTGAAGTGAATGAATGAGAATAAAACTTTTCTAGGAATTCAGATGATCTTACAGAATACTCCACATCTTCAAACATCAAAGATAATTCTCTTCCGAGAAAGTCCTACATTGACAGTGAATTACTCTGGCTAAGCAAGCGCTATCTGTAAGCAATCAGTTGCTCTAATTCGGATAATTCAAGATCGAATTCAAAGATTTGCAAGAAATAACCACAAGAACAATCACAGATGACTCCTTATTAGAGAAGATACGTTAGAGGTGTGTAAAACACTCTCAATCTCTAATTCAACATTAATCTAAACCCATCGAATGTGACTATCTGAGAACTCACCGGCTCAGATAAATGTGAAATTTACTCAGCTGTGTAATTTTTATATTTATTAAATTCTTATTGATCAAAAGTATAAATAGGATAGGATTTTTGCATCCACTTCATAGCATTTGCTGAAAGTCTATTAAAATCAATTGTTTTCATTAGAAGTTCTACTTTCTTTTTCCTCAGGAGAAGCGAAGCTAACACATCTGTGTCGATTCCAATCAGAGCAAGATACTCCTAGGAATATCCAGAATGCAAAATCTCCATTGCTTCCGTTTAAGGATTAATTCTACCAATATTGTATGAGTACATTGAAGATTTAGGTTAATATTTTAGAAAATCAAACGAATATTAGATGAATCGCTAAAATTCAGTGTCTTTTTCTTCTTTGAAATTTTTTCTAAAAAATCTTGGCGCTGGCAAAATACCTTCAAGTTTTTCCAACAGAATACTACATTGGCCAACTTATTTAGCGACTTACTAGTTAAATTCATCAGGATTTGCGTGAAGAATCTAGAGGGCTTCTTAAGCCGCTTTAATAAGATGTGCCTCATAAGTCTCCCAAGACAACTATTTCTTTCCCGTAAAAGATTGTTCAATATCTACGACTCCTTAGGAAATCATCAACTCAACCTTAGAAATAGTGCCTAAATTAAACCCAAAAGTAACATGACTTAAACCAGAAATCAGTCTAACTCCACCATCTCTTCTAATTTACAATCCCCCGAATAGTTGAATCGAGTCATCTTCACTGTTCTTTTAACTCAAGCTAGGCAACTCCAACATAGTTTGTTCTTCAGATTCCATAGGTATTAATGAAGTAATTGCTGTAGTTGCCCCTTCTTCTGATATATTTTCATTGAAAATTGTTCTCTTCACCTTCTTCTTCTCTCTTTTATGTTTACCTTTTATATCCTTCCAAGACTAACGGGAAGGTCTAATAGATCTACAACTGCACACAAGCAATCTTTCCTAAGCTTAATAATCCACTTGAGGCGTTACTTCGTAGCTATCCATTTGATTTACAAGCAATCAATCAGACAGGAAACTAATCCTACTTTTTCTTATCCACTGAGAACTAAGAAGAGATAGATTTAACAGAATAAAGTGTATTTTGGTGTTATTTCACTAAAAGAAGTAGTCTTAAATTTTGCTTTTTTTTTACTTTTACTTGCTTTGGAAGGAAAAACAAAATTATTTGAACTTTCACTTTCTTTCGTTCTTTGGTTTCCTAATTACTTTTTTCTTCTCGAACTAGAAACCAATTATTCTAGAAGTTCTCTGGAAAGAAAGACAACTAAACTTTCAAATAGATTGACTTCAATTGAGTTTCGAAACTAGTGTAATCTCAAGATTAGCTTGCAATTTTCTTCTGTTGAATTACGCCATAGAATAAACTTGTACCAAACAACCTGATGTTCAGAAAAAATAGATCTTTACACAGTTTTTGTTGAATTTATTCTTTCTTTCTTTTCAATTTATTTTATTTTCCTTCGATCTGAATATGATTCTTTTAACATGAAAATCAGTTATTTTGCTATCTGAAAGCAATTCAAGGATAACAGAGAACAAGATTAATAATTTTCTTAGAATTTGTATCTCTGAATTTGTTGGATATTTCAATGTTTCAAATTATCAAGGATCATTAGGAGTATAGGAAATCTAATAAACTCAGTTTCAGAACCCTACAAATAAGTGAAAAAAGTAGTTTTTTTAAAACATACACACATACACAATTTTTAAGATTTTCTGAGTTTTCCTTTTAAAAAGGATAATTCATATTATAAGAAATTGGAATAAAAATGTCAGATTGGATCTCATAAAATATTCCAAAACTATTTCTGTTTTCAATGATTTATGTTTCTGTATTTGCATCTACAATTATCAAGATCTTACTATTCTTCTTTCTGTTATTGAATGTTGAGCAGCGAAGTTAATGATTGAGCATAAAACTTCTCCAGGAATTCTGATGATCTCACTGAATACTCCACATCTTCAAACATCAATGATAATTCCCTTCTGAGAAAGTCCTACATTGACAGTGAATTGCTCTGGCTAAGCAAGCGTTGTCTGTAAGCAATCAATTGCTATAATTCTGATAATTCAACATCGAATTCAAAAATTTGCAAGAAATATCCACAAGAACAGTCGCAAATCATGTCTTCTTAAATTAAATAATAGAACGGCACGTAAAGTACTCTCAATCGTTGATTCAAGGTAAATTTGAACCCGTCAAATGTAATGATTTGAGAATTCACTGGTTCAGAAAAATAAGAGACTTATTGTTAATTGAATTTTTTCAATTAATCAAATTCATATTGATTATCTGTGCTAAAAGGAAAACAGGTTTCCATCCATTTCATAGCATTTGCTGAAAGTCTATTAAAGTCCATATTATTCAATAAAAGTTCTACTTTCTTTTTCCTCAGAAGAAGCGAAGTTAACACATCTGTGTCGATTCCAATCAGAGAAAGATACTCCTGAGAATATCCTGAATGAAAAAATTCCATTTCTTCAGTGAAAGGGTTAATTCTTCCAATATTGTATGAGTACATTGAAGATTTCGGTAAAGTTTTTAAAACATCAAAAGCATATGTGATGAAAGATTGAAATTCAATGTCCTTTTCTTCTTTGTAATTGTTTCTAAAAAATGTAGGAACAGGTGGTTTAGTACCTTCAAGTTTGTCTAAAGCTTATTCACATTAACTAACTTATTTGGCAATTTCTTAATTGAATTCATCAGGGTTAGCACTGAGAAGACTTAAGGCTTCTTAAGCCAAATGAAGACCTACTTTAAAAGGTTTTCCAAGCAATTATTAATTATTATCTTCCATATTAGATGATTCTATGTTAACTACACCTGATGAAATCAAGAATTCAACCTTGGAAAGAGTTCCTAAATTAAACCCAAATGTGACGTGGTTTAAGCCTGGAACAAGTCTAACTCCTCCATCTCTTCTAATTTGTAGTCCTCCAAATAATTGAATTGAATCTTCACATCCTTCCCATTGAAAGTTAGATAACTCAAAACCATTTGAGTCTTCTTCATCTTGTTCCTCTGAAAAAATTCTACTCTTCTATTTCTTTCTTTTAGCATCTTTTTTCTTCCAAAGCTGTTAATACTCAGTCGTTCTACAGCGTCGAGGGCGAGGACGATTTGACCTACTCACAAGCTAACTTCTCTCAGCTTAATTATCCACTTCAGTTTCTTCCATTAAATATTAATCCATTAGATCTCTCGAATCCAACTAAACAAGAGAGTATTTTTTCCTCTTGTTTTTCTTATCCGCAGAGAAAATATTAGCTTTCAATCAATATTTTCCAGATTATTTTTTAAGATCAAGCCAAGAAACAGTCCATTTAAACTCTGTCTCTTTCTTTCACATCCTAATATTTTTCCCATCAAAATATTCTTCTAGAATTTATCTTAAAAATATATGGACTTACAAAATAGACCTTCTGTTGAGACAAGCTCAAAAACTAAAAAATAAAAACAAGAGCATTATTATTCAACTATTTTTCCTTATTTTTAATTATTCTAATGTTAATATTGCATACTAAGACAAATAATAAATATTTTACTATCATTAAGTAATTCTGCATTCTTCCGAATCAAAATCAAAGAAATCTCTTTAGAGATGTGCGCTTCTTGGTGGTGATAAAGACCTCAAATTTGCACATCCTAAGTTATCGAGAGTAAATAACACTTTCTTGAGACTTATTTGTTGAAACTTCCTCGCATTAAAAATAAGAATTCATTCTTTTCTTGGTAATAGCTAGTTTTAGCATACACTTTCATTCAGCATAATTTAAATAACTAGTATCATTCTAACATTGTGTCTTTGAAATTGCATCTAAGGAGATGATATTCTTATTTTTTCCTCAGCAATTTCCCTTATTGTATGCTATTAAGAGATTATAAACAGTTAGAATAATATTTCTCCAAGAATTCCTATGATCTCACAGAATATTCCACATCTTCAAACATCAAGGATAATTCTCGTTGAAGAAAATCTTACCAAGACAACTACTAAAGTTCTCCTTTACATTAACAATATAGACGTTCTCTGAATTATATTAACGCTTGAAGCTACAACAGATCAATATCGAACTCAAAAAAATGAAAAAAGTATCCTTTCTGAGATTTTACATTGTGATTCTCCTTAAAATCCTCGTTAATAGGTGCATAAAATAATCTTAATCTCTGAGTCAAAGTTATGCTGAATCCATCGAAAGTAACGATCTGATAGCTCACAGGCTCTGAGAATACTTACTACTCTATCGTTCGATGACTAAATTCTCTCTCATTAAAAAGATCTGTCAAAGTAAATGTATTTAAATGCATTAAAGCAATCATCGATAACCTTGTAAAATCCACATTTTCTTTTAAAATTTCGAGCTTCTTTTTTCTCAAAAGAAATGAAGTCAAAACATCAGAACTAACCCCAATCAAATCCAAGTATGCTGTCGAATACCCAGTATGCGTCATTTCCACTTCATCAGTTAGCTAATGTATTCTCCCAATGTTATAAGCATACATAGCAAGTTTACCTTAATTTTTTAAATAATCAAAACATCCTGATACAAATCTCTCAAAGCTTCTTTCTTAATCTTCCTGGAGTTGTTCAGGTATTTTCGTTGTATCTCTTTTTTCTTAATCTTTATCTAAACCTGCTAAATATTCCACCTTCTAAAGTAATTATTAATTAAACTCATTCAGATTAGATTACAGTATTCTCTTAAGTAATTCTTGAACTTTTACACTTTCTAAAAATTATCTTGGCTTGTTTATTTCATTGTTGTGGCTAGTTCTTTATACATTAACGATATTCCATGGGAGCAGTACTTCGACTCTCGAAATATCCCCTATGCTATTCCCTAGACTGACATGGTTGAGTCCAAATAGAAATTGTACTCCCCCGTCTCTGTGGACTGACAATCCTAAGAATAAACGGATTAAATCGTCCATATTAGTTGGATTGCGGACTATTGCATAAAATAACTATTTAGTGGATTTCTTTGTATTTTCATAATTTTTCCTTGAAAAAGTTGAAGTTTTTGTAGGAATGGTTGAAGAATCAGAGCAACTATTCATTTGGCATCTCTCCTCTGCATTTATTTTTATTTTTCTTTCTTTTCTCTTATTTTTTTTGATGACCTTCGAGGCTAGCAATGGCCAAGTGATATTACCTACAAGTAACTTGTTTTTCTCTGAAAAGTTTGGTCTGATCTTTGTTGTCAAATCTTCACATTCTTGTTTGAAGAACATAACTAATAATATTATTAAAGCTGAGAACTTCTTTTATTTCTGTGAATTGTTAGTGAAATCAAAGTATTTTCAAGCACTTTTTAAAGTGAGAAATATATAGTTTTTGTTTTATGATTTTTTGTATTATCTATTTCCCTTATTTTTAATTTATCCATTCAAGCCAAATCACTCTAATTTACTAGAAATTCCTTCTGTTTATTCGAATCTATTCCAATAATATTCTGGTCTATTTGTGGGTGGATCACAAAAATCTCAAATGCCAGAGGAAGAAGAAGATACTTACACTTTAACTCTAAAATTTGATCAATTTGACAATATTTTTTTACTTTATTTTTATTATTTTCATTTATTCTCTAATTCAACTCTTTTTATTACCAAAAACGATGGAAATGACATACACACACACGCAAACAAAAAACAAAGTTTATATTTTTGACATAAATTCTAACAATAATAAACCCTTTCAGCTCCCATTAATATCCTTGAACTTACATCTAAGTTTATCTTATTTTCTGTTCAATATTTATTATTTCTGTGCCACCAATGCTGGAAGTGATTCCGCATAGTATTTTTCTAAAAACTCCTGTGAAAACACAGAATATTCCACATCCTCAAATAAAAACGACAGCTCCTTCTTAATCAAATCATCTATTGATAATTTCCCATTTTTCTTCGTCAATCGTTGTCTATATCCAATCAATGATTCTAACTCCGTCAATTCAACGTCAAACTTGAAGATCTTTAAGAAATACTCGCAAGGACATTCTGAACAATTCCCTTCTTAGTATATAATCTCACCAGGTGTTGGAATCAAATGCTATTATTAATGTAAAATCAACTAAAATCCATCGAATGTAGTGATTCTAATCGATATTGGTGTGGAGTTACATATTATTTCATTGATTTCCTCCTCCTATCTTGAATCAATTCCTTTTGAACCATCCATAAAAAAACATTCTTTTGAATTAACCATCCAGTTAATTATATTAGCTGACATCCTCGTGATGTCCTAAGGGTCCGTCACGAGCTCAATTGTTTTTTTCCTCAGAAACAACTGACTCAATGTACCTCCATCAATCCCCAGAAGATCAAGATAGGCCTATGAATATCCAAAATGAAATGTCTCTAGTGAGTAATTAATCGGATGGACTCTCCCTATTGTGTAGGAATACATTGAATTTTTTGGTAAGGTCTAAAGATATTTGAAGCTTTCATTGATGTATCTGAAGAATTATTCGTTTTTTAATTATAAAAAGAGCTAAAGAGATGTTTTCATAGATGGTAAGAAAAGTGACTCTTCTTTTTTAAAAAGAGAGAAAAAATGAGAGATAGATTCAGCTAGTTAATGACTCAGAGAACCTTATCCTTTATTGAGAAATGAAATTGCCGAATCTAACTAAGCTGGGAGATGCTCTAAGTGCTGCTGTTAATAACCTACACTATCATTTTAACTCTCATAATCACCTCTAATCCCCTGATCATTTCTCAATATCCTCCTTATTCCTTGTTACCTTGTGTTGAATACCATTTCATGTAAGTCAATATTAGGATGTTTTCTTTGTATTTCCTCCGCAATTTTCATATCGATTGCTTGCATTTCTAAAATACTCATATTCTTCGGTGTTTATTCAATATTGATACAACCTCCTCCATTCTACCAAGATTATTCGATTTATGTTATTTTCCCTTGCATCCAACCTAAACTCACATGGTCTAATGCAGTTATTTATCTCACAATGCCATCTTAGTAAATCGATGCACCAAAGAATAACTGTACGATTATTTGTTAACTGGTGCTGTTAATCTACGATAATAGCAGTGATTAGGCATGGAGGGAATACTGTTTTTGTAGATGCTTTTTGTGTTTAGCGTATTGTTGCCTAATTGGTTTGGTTAAGGTTGGTTTCTGAATTTACTTTTTGGTTTTGTTGATCTCCATTTACTCAATTCTCTTTTGTCTAGTTTCTTAATATTTTCTCTCTCACTTTTGAAGCTTCTTTCTTCTCAATAAACTAATCAATTGTTTGTTTATAGTCAACATCAAATTATCTCCCAAATATTCAATTTTAGCATTAGAAATCGGATGGATTGAAGAAAAAAAAGAGATAGAATCTACAATACAAAGAGGATAAGAAGAAAACAAAAAGCCCCCCAGTACTATCATTCAATCATTTTATCAATCTATATCCACATATCATCTCCCCTTATTTTTTCTATTTTTCTTCCTTCCTCTTTTCTTCTTCTCTTTCTTTCGCTTCCTTCATAGCAGCTAACTACTTCAATCCATCTTAATAATATTTCTCCAAGAACTCCTATGATCTCACCGAATACTCCACATCTTCAAACATCAATGATAACTCTCTCCTCAAATAATCCTACAATGACATTTACTCATTTTAACTCGCTAACCTTTGCCTGTATCTAATCAATTCTTCTAACTCTTCTAACTCTACATCCAACTCCAGCACTTCTAAGAAATATTCACATGAAAAATCGCACATTTTCCCTTACTAAAACAAGTAACTAAATGGCTTGTAAAATACCCTATTCCTCTGCGTTAACGTCAACTTAAACCCATCGAAGGTTAGTATCTCAGAGCGCACTGGTTCAGATACATATTCCTGCTAGTATTTAGTATTCTTTTTCTTTTCAAATTCAAATCTATCGTAATAAATATATGGCTAGGCATCATTTGACCACTGCAAAGCGTTCAGCGTTAATCTGTTAGTGTGAAGAGTGTTAAGGAGTAGATTGACTTTCTTTTTTCTCAACAGCAGTGAACTCAATGTGTCTGGATCGATTCCAATGAGATCAAGGTATGCTTGAGAATACCCAAAGTTCGGCATCTCTAATTGATCATCTTATGGGTTAACTCTCCCGATGGTGTAGGTGTACATTGTGCCACTGGGTAATGTTTTTAAGTAATCGAAGCAATAAGCTAAATATGATTAGAATTCATTGTCTTTGTTTTCTTTTTGTTCATTTTAGTAAAATCTTGGAATTGGACCTAGTAACTGTTGTTGCATGGTTATTTTAGCTGAAAAGGTTTTGATGTGTGACACTAACTCTGAGTTGAATTCGCGAGGATTTGAATTGAGGATATTTAAAGCACCGAAAACCAGCCGATTGCTGGGTTGATATAGAGAGCTAATATGACTGTAAGTTCCATCAAATGACCGTTGTATGTTCACGAGCTAGAAGGGAATCAGTAATTCGATTTTGGAAATGCTTTATGAGTTGAAATCGAAGTGTAAATGCATCAATGCTTAGGATTGTTGCGCTGTGCCATCTTTGTAGATTTTCAACCCACAATGTAATTAAATTGAATCGTCAGAAGCATAATCTTGGTTGTGATATACCCTGCATAATTGGAGCTATGTTGAATCAGAGTTGAATTCAGGGGTGGTATCAGTCATTTCTTCGTCAGAGGAGGAACTGCTGTTCTCATCGAATATTGCAGAAGATGTAAGTTTTTTAAATTTCATATTTGTTGATTGATTCCAATTCTGAAAATACTAAATCGAATGGTGATCAAGGTTATTCCTTTTAGATTAATTAGTAGCTTTGCTCTTCATTGCATACTTCTACTTTGAGGATGTCAAGTCAAAATAGCTTCGTTAATATTTTCCTTCTTTGATTCTTTTGGATAACTCTTTTCTTTGTATTTTTCTGCTTTTTCTTTCGATTTAACATTATGTATCTGTCTCTTCCTAAAGATAAAGAT
>Ga0302271_10001069_pt1 | contig 26861 bp, 15 predicted proteins | sample III_Bog_N1_1_FD_198767 | JGI IMG/M metagenome (GOLD analysis project Ga0302271, IMG submission 198767) | Peat permafrost microbial communities from Stordalen Mire near Abisko, Sweden - III_Bog_N1_1 | ecosystem: Environmental > Terrestrial > Soil > Wetlands > Peat | place: Sweden: Abisko... | reverse complement strand
ATGCAGAGTACACAAATGTCGCACATGCAGCCTATGCAGCGTTTGTGCAAGTTGTGCCGCTGGAAAGAGAGCAGTTTATGCATTTTAATGTGCTCGATTTATATCTAAAAAAGAAGAGAAAAAACAAGCTTATTATTAAAATTTAACTAATTTGCAATATATTACCTGTAATTGAGTCTGCATGTATCGACAGAAGAAGCATAGATGCACTTGGAAGCTGCTGCTAAGGTGCAATCTATACATTGAAACACGCCATCGTAGAAGAAATTGCTGCAATTCGCTACAGCTGAGTTTGTACATGTCACAGTCCCATCTGAAGCTATTGTTTTGAGGGAACAATCCACGCATAGAGATGATGTCTTAGCTCTGTAGGAAGTACATCCCGTTGCTGCGGCATTGGTACAGACACTGCCAGATGCAGTGGAGCAGTTTAAACAAGATAAAGTAGTCGTATCGTAGTGGTAGTCACTGCAGGAAGAAGTGAGACTATTCGGGCAAGAAGCACCTGAGACTGTGGAGCAGTTCACGCACTCATTCTAACTGGAGTTATAGGCATATCCAGGGCATTAAGTCGTCGAGTAAATGCAGGCTTTCGATTGGACCTTGGAGCAATTTATGCAGGATAAACCACCAACGTCGTAAACGATATTTAGACAAAGATTCTTTGTTGCATTCACGCAGACTCCACCCTGCAGTAGTAGGCAGTCCACGCAGGAGTCACTCCCACTGTCATACATGTACGCTACACAGCCAGAGACGGAGGAATTCACACAGGAGGCATTGGATGCTTCGGAACAATCCACACATTTTCCACCGGAATATGGACTCACAAAGAATTAGCATGCTGACAGCCCTGCGTTCAAGCAAGTCGGTCCTATGAAAACGGAGCAATCAATGCAACTGCCACTTGAGTACTTGTAAGTACTACACCCCGTGACACTTGCGTTCGTGCAGAGGTTAGTTGAAGTTGGTGTGTCGTAGTATGAAGCTGTGCAGTCCTTGCAGACAGCAGAGAGGGAATCATACGCGAAGTTTACGCAATTTGCAACGGAGGAGTTGGTACATTGGGAGTCGGCAGCTAACGAGCAGTCGACACACATGGAAGATCCATCGTAAACATATGTTGCACATTTGGCAGCGGAGGAATTCGTGCAGGAGGAGCCTGTCGCCCAAGTGCAGTCCACACAGATTCCAGAGACACTATCGTAGACGAAGGAACTGCAGGCTGTAACGGTTGAAGCATACTTGCAAGTGCTCCCTGATGCTTACGCACAATTCACACATTTACCTGTGGAATTGTTGTATTTGTAAGCTCTGCAAACAGTTGTGCTGCTGTTGCTGCAGGTTTGATCTGAGGAATTTCCTTTGGCGCAGTTAACACAAGAAGCGAGACTAGCGAGGGGTTGATAATCAGTGCAGATTGTAGCGGAAACATTGACGCATGTGCTGCCGGAGATCACGGAGCAGTCGATACAAGTTGAAGTGGAAGTTTAAAGCTGATAATTGGCACAACTCGAATCACTATTGCAGCCACTCCCACTCATGATTGTGCAGTCCACGGAATAAGCTAAGTCGAAGAATAAGGATACCAATGCTAACAAACTCAGGAAACCGATGGGTTTCTAGAGCTTGTTGTTGTAATTACTCATTTGAATGTCTTTCATTAAAGCTGATGTGCAGTGGTACTTATTTTTAAGGATTTCAAAGATAAGTTCTTGAAGTTTTTAGGTTTTATTTGTTGCTTTTTGGGGACTGTTTTAATTCCTTTGATTTATTTCCAGCAAGCTCTAAAATTCACGCTTTCTGTTCTCCTGAAATTACACACACAAACATCCAGTATGATTGATTGCAGCTGGGGGAGGAGGGAAATCATTTAGTTTTTAATAATTGAAAGAGTTATCAACTTTTTTGAAATGATTGATGATTGGGTTCAGTTTTTAATCTTAAAAGTTCTTTCATAGAGAGATTAGAATTGCTTCCCTCTTTTGAAGGGTTTGTCTTTCAAACTAGAAAGAGGGGGGATTTCATAAATAAAGGAACGAATTTTGAATGAGTTTTGTCTGTCTGATTTGAGGTAACAAAGCAAAACAATAATTATCTAATGTTGAACTGTGAAGATTCAACTTTTCAAAATAATAATTAAGGCTAAAGGGTTGAGCTACTAAATCCATCTCAAAGATGTAAGAAAATGTTTATTTTAGTTTTAAAAAAAGGATATTTTTTAATTTATTTTTCACAATCGAATCGTTGTTCATTTAGAGCTTTAATAAAGCATAACAACTAAGATACTTAAAGGATGATTTGAGTTAATAATAATGTTGGAAGCAATAATGAATTAATAAACGAAATAGAAAATACAATTGAAAAATATATTAGCAATAGTAAAGTCATTTTTTGACTGCAGAAAATGAGAAGAAATTAGAAATAGTTGGTTAAATCAGTCGTCCAGTTTGTGTTATCTGGGGCATCTCTCAACTATTTGTTCGATTTATTATTATCTGTTGTTGTAGTAATGGCTGTATTTTGCTTTGGTTGTTGTGAATAATCTCGAAGTCAATTATTATTTGCCCTTTTTTTCAAGACATGAAAGTGCTTTTTTTCATAGTTTTTTCGATGTATTTTTTAGTTTCTTTGCTGCTCTCAGTTCTTGTTTCGTAGCTAGTGTCTTTTCCGTATTTGAATACAGTCTTTTTGTCTTATTTTTTGTTTCCGTTCTTGGTGTTTCTCTTGTTACTAAAGGATTTAGTGTTGCTTGATTTTACGTCCATAATGTGTCTAAATTTAAGAATTGTAGATGCTGTAGTGTGTGTGTGTGGTATGTTTATTAAGATTTATCTGATTGTTTATTATTCTTTTTATCAGGAATTTGATTATTTTATTCTTCGTTTTGAACCTAATCCATCACTTGGAATATCCTGATACCTGCAATAATCAAAAAGAATAGACTTGCTATTTTATGATGTCTCTTGTCTCCCACTACGAGCTGAAAGACACTTTAAAGAAAATAAACCACCTCCCCCCTCCCTCCCCCAAAATAATAAATTCTTAATATTTGCAAGAATTATTACAAATATTCTTTTGATTAAATCCTTAGTTTATTAATTGTTTTTGTATTCCCTGAGGAAATCCTTTTTGTTCTGATTGTTTCGTCTATTTCCAAGTTATTCTCCCACAACATCATCTGATACTACTCGCCTAAATCGAATTGAGGTGTAAAAAATGGCCAGTATTTTGCTTGTTTAATCAGACTCAAAATATCATACTTTGATAGATATTAGGTTCAGGCAAGATAAAAGGTTAATAAAGCTATAAAACATAAAGAATAATGTAAAAACAATAATTTAATAACTTTTCATGTATTTAAGGTTTCATCGAAAATAATATTGGGTTTTAATATTTCTTAGCTTCTCAAATACTCATAGAAATTGTAATGGTTCCTATCAAGCCAGATGATTCTTAGTTGGTTTGGTAAAATTAGTTGCTTTTATGAAAATATTCTCTGTATTTGGAGCAAATGAAGTAGGCGCTTTAGCGAAGGTATTTCTTAACTAATCCTTTCGATTACGTAAGAAACAAGTTTTAGAAGAGGAACCAAGATAATTACAAGTATTATTATGACTCCCCGTAATGCTACCAGGGTTATTGCTACTATTATTAGCATGACTGTTAGGAGTATTAGAATCATGTGTACTGTTGATACTGTTAGTGGTATTTTTAGAGCAGCTAAATTTATTAGAAATAAGAAGAAGATCACGATTATCTCTAAGTTTGCACTCAGATGGCATCCGTGTGGATTTGAAGTTTTCTTCGAATTTGTAGAGTTACTTTTCTTAGGGTTTATCGTTATTTACAGTGGAACCTTTGAAGAGCATCCTAGAACTCTTGAGATTTTAGTTCATATTAGGTGATTAAAAAGGATAAATATGAGATTAGTCTACTTTGCCAGTCGTCAAAGAAGTGAAATCTTTCTTTTCTTTAATCAAAGGGGTACTTATCGTAATTAGATTCCCACTCTCGACTCTTGGCGAATCTAGCATTTTCTATTGAATCGAGGAGTACAAATGATTGCTGCTCGTGCTGTTCATCGTTGTCTTCGGCTTGGTACTCGCAAGAAGATCTTCATAAACAAAAAAAATTAAATTACAATTATGACCGGTATTCATAAACAATAAAGTTAGGGGGAAGTAAAGGAAGAAGCCTTGCTGTGGATTCAACTTACCTGGATACAGATTCACTGACTTTTTGTTGATTGTTGTGGAAGGATATTTTAACTGAAGATTACTTAGATTATTTGTACCAACTGTATTTGTTGCTGTGCCATTCTCAAGAGTACTCTTAAGTACCTTACGTATCGAATGAGAAATCCCTGATGGAGAGTTCATTGAAAGTTCCTAGATATTGTTTATTTTATTATTACAGTTGTTACTCTCAACGTTCGCTATTTCTGTTGAAAATCTGTTACTTGTATTATTTTTTTGCTCCTTCTTGCTGCAGTTTATATCAGTAGGACTTAAATACTCTCTTTATGATTGAATATCTAGAGAATCTCTCGGTTCTTAATCTTTAATAAACTTAGAAGAGTGATTGATATTGATCATAGGTATGTGCATGAGACTAGGAGGAGTTGATTACCAGCAATTTGCATTATCAGCTTTATTCACTGGAATCAAGATATTCCCTAGATCTGATTTGGTTTGTATATTTGGAATGGTCTGCTAAGTTTAACTGATTGCTTGAGCACTCTTCGAAGGTTGGTTAGCATTCTTTTACTGCTATTTTTGGTTCCCTAGATTCCTAGTTAGATTTTTAAGTTCATCGAAAGACAAACGAGACAACTTTATGATATCGAAACCTTACTGCGATAGTTTTTCTAGAGCATCACCGATTGGACGGTTTTATCGATTGATTAGCTGGCTTAATGAACTAGACCTTTAGTTTTTTAATTGAACAATCTCCACAAAATTTGGCTGCACAATTAATTTACTTTTCCTCTAGATTCTTGATTTATTAACGCAGGATTCACTTCCTAACTAGTTTTATGATTGCTGCTGTTGCTATTCTAGTTTTGTAACTTGATATTGATGTTGTCTTGGACTACTAAAAGTTTGCTATTGTAATTGCTGCATATTTGAACCAGAAAAATCCTCTTTTTAATCGTTGAATTCTGGAATATTAGTCTAAGAACTAGAAATAACTGTTCTAGATGGAATCAGTTATTACGAGTGCGCTTTATGATAACTCGCTTTAGTAAGAGTAATCTGGAAAGATCCTGCACTTTCATTTGAGTTTTTATTATTAGTTTCCAAGCTACTGAGTTTCCTACCTATTGAGGAAGCAATCACTGTAGACGAGGAAGAAGAAGATGTTGGTGCCTGTGAGGCAGCTAAAATCTACTAGAATTACATGTTCGCTGATATGACTTTGTTCCTCTCATCTTCCCATTAGATTTTCATTATAACTTCCTTCTTAAATGCTGTGAAGTAACTCCGAACTTTTAAGAAAAGCAAGAATTTCTGCAGACAAAAAAATAATTACAAAAATGGGTTATTCACTAATTTTAAAGATGACTACCATTTATAAAAACCTACCTTTTTATCAACGGAGTAAACAGTTGCCGAGTCAGACACACATTTCGCATGTGTTTCTCTAAATTCTGTTTTCTTGATGACTTCTTGTGCTCCAAAATAAGAGTTTGGTCCAAGAAGATACAGACGTACACTTTGTTTAGCCTTTTGTTTTTATTGAAGTCCAGAATTCTAAAAGGAATCCAGCTCTGGATTTAGAATACTCGTATTCGCTTCGCAGGTGGGAAAGATATTCTTTGAAATTTCGATTTCTCCTGATTTTATGAAATAAATCTATGTGGATTTGTCTTTTTCAGAGAAAATAATATTCCCAGAAGAGTACTTCTCTTCTTTCATGAATTGCCATAGACTTAACAGATTGGCTTATGACATGCCTTTTAAGAAAGAGAATCTCTCAAGAAAACTCACTATTTCACCCATTAAATGTTCTTTGTAAGCTCCGACGATTGTCTCAAAACTCTTTTTACTCAAAGCAAGCATGTGGGTGTCTTAAGCGCAGATCATAGTAGCAGTTCTTCAAAAAATAATTTTAACAGTTTTGATTTCGTTTCAGGTTGAGAATTGCAAACAATACTAAAAATAAAATTGAAAAACTTAGATTTTTCTATCTTTTTACCTTTGCTCACCTGTGAGAATTGCAATCTCTCCAAACCCTTCCCCTTGGAGAAGTTCCTTCACAATATCGAATTCTTTGTAATTCTCTGTGATGAGCTTTCTGTTCTCATCCATTTTTTCAGGAGAGTTTTAACTTGAGTCTTCGTTGTCACTGAAACTCTATGAACGATTACGACGTAGAGATCGTTTAGTCTTCCTGAAAAGGGATTAAAAAGAATTTAAACTCAATAAATTTTCACACCACTTTTAATATATCTTTTCTTCATTTTCTCTGCTAGTTTACTTCAAAGGAGATTATGGAGGTTGATATTATCCGTTTTTGACATCGAATTCAGGAAGTTAATGTTTATCAAGAGTCTATTATCGAATGAGTTTTTGACTTTTTTACTTAAAGTCCTTGCCCAGATCTTAGTTTTATTCTATTTTTTTAGGTCTCTCAGCTGATTGCTAATCTTTGAATTCCTTATTTGGGATAAGACAATAGACACTTCCCTTCAGGATCAAGTAATAAACAGAGCCAGGATCACCTATGAAAAATCAACAAATTATTATTTATTATTCATAAATAGTAAAATAACTAATAAATTACAAATATTATTACATAATTGTCAATTTAATATCTATTAACAGACCAATCCTCAAAATCTAATTGAAAAACAGCATTATTTACCATAATTAAAGATGACTTCATTTTTCCTGTAGAAGCAGTGACTAACTTTCATAATGATCTAATTCGAACAATTACTTGCTATATCAGCATTTTTCTTAAAGAGAGGTATATCAGCAATAATTTTCTTCAAGAATTATGTTTCAAGATGATTTCTTGCTACTTTTCTCAGTACATACACAGCCAGCTAGGATAGATCAACAAAAAATAATTGATAGGTGAGAAGATTTTCAACCAAATTAAAAATTTATTTAGATATCTTTAATAAAAAAAGAAAATGTCCAATTAATCAACACGTTAATACTGATTGCTAGAACTAACAGCAATAGAGCATGTCAGTCAATTTAGTTCCTAATTTAGAATGGGAATAGGGAATAAATTAGATTAATTTCTGATCCCCTCCCCTATCTCCCCTTTTTTTCTTCCTTCTTTGGGATTAATTGTTCTAGTCTTCTTTTAGAAGATTATATTGTTAATAATAATGCCCTCAAGGATAGGAATACATTCCCTTTGATTTCTCTTGTAAATCTAACTGATTGTTGGTTTAAATCACAACAAAACAACAAAGCTATCAAATAATTATCTTACATTGCTCTCTTCTTCACGATGTAGATCAATATAATTGCGTTTCAGAATCTCCGAAAGCACTTAATCCTTTTCGCTCATGTCTTAATCAACCTTCACAGTAGATAGCAATTAATCAGAATCAAGTGTACCACGCACCATGTATGTAGATGTGATTTTCGCATAGTCTTCAGATTAAACTTGAAGCATACTGGAATATCGAAGCTTTCTTCGATCTCGAAGTTTTAAAGAACCATCTCCTACTGGCTGAATATTAAGGGAGCTACCTCTCAGGAGCTTTTGTTCTTTCATGAGTAGAATATGTTCTTATCCTTCTTGCGTTTAATACTCTTATTGGTTTTGTTATTCTTGATTTTCTTCCATTTGTTCTGCAAAAGTCAAAGAAATTTACTTAATTAAAATAATTAATATTAATTGCTCAATTCTTGGATGATAATTTTACATAAATCACCTGTGATTTCCTAGCAGCCCTCTTAAGTTAGCTAGAAAAATAAATCTCTAGAGAAAGTATTATAAGAATAAAGGCAATTTATGTATATTTTCTTGAGGGGAAGGGAGAATACGAAATGTAATGGGCAACTTAAATTCTTCTTCTTCTCCTTCTTCTTTTTTTGTTGTTAATAATGCAATTCCCCAGAGTAACATTTTCTCTTAAGATATTGCCCTCCCTTAATAATTTTTTCTCTCTCTCCAATTTGTTGGTCTTGAAAAAACTGGACTAAATTAATAATTTATTCTTCTCATTTTCGTTATTTCACTGTTTTTTCTATTTCATTGGAAGAATAGCTTCTTTAATCTTTAGAAAATAACACAGTCTCTTTACACATACTCCAAAACAAATGAAATATCTTTGTTGAATTAATCTTATTTCTGAGTACTCACTGCATGAGTTAACTGCCAAAATTAGTTCTCTCTGACATTACCTGCACAACAAAGTTCCAAATCAAACGAATCATCAGAAAAATTTATGGAATCAAACAATAAAAGAATTTCATTTGGAAGCTAGTATTTTAATAAACTCTACCTAAGCACTTGGAACCATTTTTAGATTGTTTACGGGATCATTAGCTCCTTCAAACATCCTTACAGAGCTTCCTTCTTGCATTAAATCAATTTCCTTTGATTTATTGATTTATCGCAGCATAGGTATGACCTCTCCATTTTATAAAATCTAAGAATCTGGAAAGACTCTAGCTGTCATTTAAAGTTATTTTGATTCTGCGTAACTATTGAAAAATATTTGTCAAAGTTGTGTTAATAAACAAATCAAAATGAATGTCTATTAGTTATTGCAAAATTAAGTGAAAAAAATCTCTAAAAATCTTTTTTGTATTACTCTTTTCTAGGGCGATTATGCTGCAATCCTATTTTCGTTTATGGCAGAAAAGTCTCCACTGGCATTACTTTTTTATTAAAATCTCTTTCATAAACATACTCTTAATATGCTTTAGCAATTCTGTATCCACCAAATGCAACATTGAATCCAATTAATAGAAAGGACAAATATACAAAACCTTAAGAAATCCCAGATCGAATATTCTCCTTGAACATATCTTGTCTTGATACTATAATAATAATCAGAATTTAAACAATATTTGCGTATGAATTCACCATATCCGTGACATACTCAAAATATATTTTATGTGGTTTATATCTCCAGAGAAAGAGAATCAAGAAGAAATAGTATCCTAGAAGAAAATAAGCCAATCCTGACATCATAAAGCAGCGAATAAGAGCGCTAAGGAATATCCCAAGGAGCCTGATGGGCACGTAAAGATAATAGATTTTTTTTGAGTTGATAATGACATTCATGTAGAGATAAGAAAATGGAAGCATTCCTACGTTAGACGAATGGTTTTCTTTCTCGCAAAAATACACAATCGGTATCATATACAAAGGATACAATACTACGATCAGTAGTAAGAAGTAATTGATTATCTATTCCATTGAAGACCTGTAGACTGAATGATAAAATCTAAAAATGGCATCTTCACATGTTCCAAAGTAGCACAGGAAAAAAATAGCTAGAAATACTTAAAATCTGAAGATGATCTTGATTTATTCTAACCAATGACGGTATTTCTAAGAAGTAGCGAATATACAGAGTATTAAACCAATCATTAAAGCAATACCCAAGAGAGCATATAATCCGGTGTTAACTTCGAAGCTAGTTAATGTTAATTGTTCGTTTTTGGGGTAGAATTAATTTGATGTTGCTAAGAATCGATTGGTTGAGTTTTGTGGCAGGAATCTATGCTTGCCGATATAGAATTCTATTGTAGATGACGGATTGATGTTGAAGTGAGATGAATATATTTATTCAAAGTAATCCCTCAAAGGATCAGATGCACTAAAAAGAATTTAAGAATAAAAGAAATTTAAAAATATAAAATTTGATTTGATATTTTTAGGATATTTTTGTTTACGGAAATTCATTAAATGATGTGATTAGTTGCTGTCCTTATTGCAAGAATATGATACTTTGAAGACAATGGCTCTTAGACACAATCATAGCTAAGATAAATGCATAGTTTGAGACAATAAATGAATATTTAACTATTTTAGAAAAAACAGAAGAGATCTCAGTAGCAGATGTATCTTCTTAAAACGATGCTTAAAAAGTAATCTATAACTAAGATAATTCAGTTGGATTAGGTTGCATCTTCAAAGGGTATTTCAATGTGAATACAGCAGTCGCAGTTGTAGGCACGAGTTGTGTAAAAACAAATTTATATTTAACATAGGCGTAGTTTTTTACATACATGACTTTATCATATTCCAAGCCAGTCACTTCGAGATCGAATACGTCATACATTGGCAGCAGAAACACAAAAGGTTGTAGGATATTTACTACTACTTCGTTTTCTTAGCTACTGACTAAGCTGAAGTGAGTGTTTTAAGATGGGAATAGGATTCTATGGAGGGGAGATGTTTAGGATTGTAGATTGGAATAATTTAAGCAATTTTCTGGGAAAGTTTATTTTTCAAGCAGGGGATCTAAAATGTTGCTGGTTTGAGTCTAATTTGCTGTTATTTCTTCATAATCTTTAGTCTTATTAGAATTTTATTGCTTTTTTGACTTCGTTATCCAGCATGTTTGTGATTTAATACTGCATTCTATATCTTCTGGGATATCTCTTAACCGAGTAATATTAATCAATTATACTCCAGAAATACCTTTGATTTCAGTAATTAAAGGTTGGGTTAATAAGACTTCACTGATTTCCCCCCTGGATGTAATTTGCTAAGAAAAAGATCAAATCAAGTAAATAAATCAAAAAAATGTAATAGGTCTATTTCTACCATACAAGAAGTAAATTATTTCCGTCAGCAGGATTTGTTCTGATCGTTTGTTGAAGCTATTGTTCATGATATTAGCTTTTACTAATAAAGAAAGCTTTAACTTATCTATCGTTTAAAATGGCAAGGATCATCAAAGATGTCATATTCATGCTATTTTTAGGATTATTGCCTTTCATATTTCGAAAAATTGATGATTATGCTTGATTCAATTCTTTTTCAGCAACTCCTTCATTGTATGCAATCCCAACATCTAAGAGTAACACAATTTTGTCATGCACAGATCTTAATCTACTGTTTGATTCAATCAAATATTGGTAAACTCGATCATTATTTTATTGGAAAGCTTCAACTTCAAGTGGATTAATGTTCCTCGTTATGTCATTTTAAGGGCTGTTCACTTCATTGCTACATTGTATAGTAACTTTTAAGTCATCGATTAGCTTTTCACTTTTGAAAGACATACCTAATTTTCATATTAATAATTGTCAATAATAAACTCAATAAACTATTATTTAGAACCTAAAAGTCCATACAGAAATACTAGGATATTAACGAAATCAACGCTACATAAGCGAACAGGACACTCCTCATTGTTGTTCGTTTCTTGAAGCTGACTACTGTTGATTGTTCTTGTTTTTTTTCTTTTTTGTTTTTGATTTTATGAATCCGCATGAATTAATTAAAAAGATTCAATTCTTCCCCCTAAAAACAATTGAACTTGGAATATTTGCACTTTAAATTATGTAAAAAGAATACTGGACACCTTGCAGTTATTTTTGGAAGTTTTAGATCCTAAAAGTGAAGAAGTTTTTTAATTTGATAAAACAAGTAGCAAAATTGGCAAAATATTATTCAATTCTTATATGAACATTTTAAGGATTTATTGAATATTCTCTAAATTATTTTTATCTTAATGTTTAATTGTCTATGAGGATACTGTATCTACTAAACTATCATAAAGCCTTCCCATTTTTTATTTTGTTTAGCACAAGATTTTTTTGATAATATGTAATTTATCCCCCTAGTTTTATTGACAAAACCCACAAGAAATCATTCAAAAATATCCAGAAAGCAATAACTTTTTCATTTTTGAATAAGAAAAGAGCAATATTTTCATGATTTTATTGTGGTCATATAGAGTGATTAATTATTAATTTCAAAGAGAGAAAAAAGATCTCTTTTTCCCATAAAATTAGCTTTAAAGCCCATTGTTTTCTCTTTAACATTGATATTGATATAAAGCGATACTTTTTATGCATTAGATGCTTAAAAGCCCATAGAAATTTGGTACATATTGTTGAATTTTGATAACATAGTAAAAAAAAAAAATGAAGAATTCTTGATTCATAGTATTTGTAGAGTGTTGAGTGAAGTGGAAAGGAGTGGTACTGGCTATTCGAATGTCTATTTCTGTATTCTCATTTGTAAAGGCTAGCTAGACATGTTTGAAATTTCGAAAGGCAATCTATTCCGCATCCAATTAAATTTTATAAATTATCTTTGCACATGATTTAGCAGATAAACATATCCCTTTTGCAATCAGATGCAGATTGATTAAGTAATGGAGCAGAACTATTACTTGAGCTTAGGAGGCTAGATTAGTTTGATCTGCACAAAGAATTACACGTACCTTTTATTCGATCACAACTTACTAAGGAATGGAGAAGAGAATTTGTCTAGTTCTTACATACACTATGTTACTGCTCACAATAATTCAAGCACTCTTCACTCAATTCTGCTGCTTGTGATAGATGCATCTGTGCCACAAAGAAGAGAGTAGACACAAGGAGAAGCTTAATGGGTATCATTTGTTATTGCTGCTTTTTTATGTCACTTTAAACTTTTTTCCTTCTGATAAATTAATATTTTTCTCACCTCAAAACAAAATCCTTTTTTATTCTTTGGATTAATCACGAATCTTTGGAATTCAAAGCTATTTCATCCATACATAGAATGGTTAATATTCACAGCTAATTAATAATTGCAATAATCAAATTTTCCCAATGGTTTTATTTACAAGTTTTCTTAATAATTTGTTAATAAAATAATCGAGTAAGTATGAGAAATAACAAGAGCCTAATTTAATTAATAATAATTATTCCTCTGCGTTATTCAGTTTAGCTTAATACCACATTCCTATAAAATGTTCGCAACTTCTTGTGTGTGAGGCTAAAGACATTTCAGCCACATAATCAGCTTATTTGGTTTTCCTTTGAGATGAAGTATTAAATGTGGGAGTAATTTATAGATATTTTCAATAATCAAAGCTTGATCACCAACTAATGTTTTTTGTATAATCAGTTCTTATCTAGCTTTGTAAGCCATTTCCGCCTATTCTTCTAAGTGACCCATTTGAGATTTCAATAACTAGGAGAATAGAACAAAAACAAAATGACAAAGTTTAACAAACAAGGAGGAAATTAATTAAGACAATATATTTTGTGTTACTTCGATGGTGATTTCATGCATTTTATTTTGTTCCACAAGCTGTCTGCTTTAGTCATCCAATTCAGATCTAGCTTACTGATTTCAAAAAAGCATCCATTGAGAGTTTAATTAAATATTTTGTTTTGATTCAACACTGATAATTATTTGTATTTTTGTATGACTAATTTACATTAAAATCTAATTCCATGATCTTCCAGAACGCTGCTTATTTCATTAGATCATCTTTCTCTGAACTGAGTCTGTGAATCTACCCTTCTAGCTCTATTCGCTCTTTATCAAATATCTCTCTAGCTTTCTACTTTTCGTCTTCCATTTGCTGCAGAAGTTAATGTCTTTCTTCCTTCAGTGCTACAATTTCATTATCCTTCTTGCTGATTGTATCCACTTCTTTTTGTGTCTTTTTTATCAAAAAAATATTACAATTCTATCATAAAACACACCAATATCCCTACATTTGTCGAGAAAGAAGCTCTATCATTTGAGATTTGCATAATCGAATCTTCTGCTCTCTCGACGTAGAATTTAAAATCCTTTAAAGTTGTAGATAAATCACTTTGATTTCTGAAAACCATCGAGAAATCTGTTGATCTCTGAACTGACTTAGCGAGATCTTCATACTTCGACAGTTTATCTTCAAGACAACTTAATTTAATGTCTTTCTCTGCACTATCGTCTTTAAGTTTTTTGAATTCTAGAGAAAGTTAATTTGCTTTCTCAAGCATATTCGCTATTTTTAGTTGTTTTTTTTCAAGTTTTTAGGTTTTAGTCGATAATTTCTCATCGTTTTTACTCTCCATCATCTTGGATTGCTGCAATTAGCTTGCAAGTAATGCTTTATCTTTTAATTCCGCTTAATATTTCTTCACAAGTGATTCAAGATCTAATTTTTATCTAATGCAAAAATTCTTTTTAGAATTTCAATTCTTAGATAAACAACTCAATAGCTGTATCAAATCGCATAAGGAAATAGCATTATTAACCTGATTTTTTATAAATAAGTATCTTACTGTTCAACAGATTTAAGTTTAATGTCAGAAGTTTAGAGCTTCTCTTCGACTTCAAGGAGAGTTGATTTAGTTTAGATGATTTATGCTGTAAATTATTCATGAATTTAAGTGAAGAATTTCTGAAAGAAATCGAAAGTAAACTTAGCTTAGGTCTCCGCTAGTAGTTTATCTGAAAACAAAAAGAACCAACAACAATTAGTGCTTATAGACTCTGAAAACAGAGGAACATTTATTTTTGTTTTGTAACCTCTAAGTTTGGTTAATGCATTTGTTTTTTACATTTAAAGGGTCCTTTGGCTAGAGAAAGGTAGATCTTGAGTAGATCTTAAAATTCCTGCTATTTTTCAAGCAATGTAGTTTCCGAAAGATCCCTGGAAGATTAGCTAAGGGCATCGATATTCTATTAAGTAAAATGTTCATATACTTACACAAGCAGATTCGTGCAGAATTCTTAGCTAATTTCATTATTTTTTTTGATGATTTCCTATTTTTCAGAGGTGATTTTCTCTTCCAGTTCTTATCTTTACTGGAGAGCTGAAGTAAGCTACGAAAAACCTGCTACTCGCTAATCATATTGAATCATCAAGTTCTCCTCGATTGAAGCCAATCTATCGGTGATAAATTGCGATTCAAAAGGAAATTTACTTGAATTCAACTACGTCTTAATCTAAGTATTTTCCAAATCAAAAATTAATTTAAACAAAATCTAACATTCCTTTTTTGGTTTCCTTACATTAGCTAGAAACTAGTTAAAAAGTTCTTCTTTGACTTTGCTGAAATACGCTATCGAATGAGCTTGCAAACTGGCTACAATATCAAGTGCCTTTTTTGTCTAGATAACCTGCTAGAATTCACATACCATGAACATCACTATGGCACCTTTCAACGGGCAACCTTCAATTCTTCTTAGTTCGAGTGAACCTTCGTTTCTATGAAGGAGAAATAATTAGCATAATTTTATTATTTTCTTCATTCTTACATGAGTTCTGAAGGATCAAGAATAATTGAAGATTCAATCGGATTCGAAAGATTTCCTTTAAGTAAATTGGCTGCTATTTCAATAGCCTTTGTCTTCGCTTAGACAGCTTGTGCACTTATTAATATTATTCAGATGAGCAAATAATATGTTTAAATATTTTACAGAGGGAGGAGAGTGTATTTAGCTATGTAAAGTGCGAATGATAAAGCTAAATAACCAAATGAATCTTAGGTATTTGCAGCATCAGCTGAGTTTTCAGGGATTTCTATTAATAACCCTGTTAAATCCTACTTGAGATCAAGAGGGTAATCAACAACGAAAATATTCCCTGTTAGTTAGTTCATTTAAAATAATTCTTTTTTTGAGTTTAACCAGAAGCTTTAAAATTTCTGCCTCATTGCATATTGTATTTTTGATATTAAGATCTCTCTCTCTCTCTCTATTTAAATCTACTGCATACTTTGATCAGGATGTTGCTGAAGCTTGTTTATTTTTCCTTTGGAAAGTAATCCAAGTAATTGCTCTGTTCCTGAACTTCCGCAGCATATTGGTAGTACCTAAATATATAAAAATATTATGTATTTTTTTGTGTAATATTTTTTTCTTCTTCTGTTTTTTCTACATTGTTATGACTGATTTTCGAGAAAAACTCAGCAGCTTCATTCGTCACTTTTAGCTACAAACCATCACTTGTTTCTTTAACTTCATAGATCGGGATACGATTCGCAGATTCTTGCAGTTAATATGATTGCTCCATTCTTCGATTCCTTCAAGGTTTTTTTCTTAACTTGACAAGTGTTGTTAATCTTAAAAGAAACAGTGTTTCTATTAATCATTTTGATACTTCTTCCCAAAGAACAAGTAAACAAGATGCTCCTATAAATTAATTAATTAATTTTTGTTTTCTCATACTTTTTAATCATCCTTTTTGGAGATTCGAACAAGGTCAGCCAGGTCAGCAATCTGGCCATCAGAAGATTTATGAATTAGAGCTTTTCATTCATATAAATTCTTTCATAAATTTGTTTCTTTATTTAAAAAAGAAGCTTAAAAAACAGTTATTTTAGAAGTGAATGGTTGAAATATAATTAATTGAAATAATTGTTTCTGTGATTAACAAATCTTGTATTAATTTCCTTTTTTTAGATGGAAGTGTGAAATTATTGTAGTAAAGATATATCCTAGTATGTAAAAATTTGATTTCTCAAAGTATTAAGTGAGCTAATAGAGTATATTAAAACATTATTTGTGTTGTAGGAAATTTAACTAGATCAAAAAAGACAAAAATTTAGTATTGTGAAAATGAAAGATTTAGATTAGAAATTGAAGAGAAAGATAGAGAATGAGAGTGGACAAATAAACTAGATCAATTTCAGAAAACAGTTAAAAGAATGGGTTTTTCATGGACCAAAAACAAATAAAGTGTGATATTGTTGGATAGAAAGCATCAAAGGAGAAAAGAATCCAAAAAAGTTGATCTTTTACATAGAAAACTAAAAATATATTATCATTAATAATATTAGCATTTCAACTGCTATTGCTCCAAAATTACATTTAAGTAAATTTCGAAGGGGTTCTAATAAATATTTTTAAAAAAATTAATATATAAATCAAATATGTTATGAATTGATGGAAGTTTATTCAAAACAAAATTAGTTTTACTCTCTTAAAAACTCCATATTTTTCTATTTTTGTTGAATTCATTTTAAATAAGAGAAAGAAAGATTTTATAATAAAACAGAAACAACAATCAAGTATACTCATTATTCTATTTTAAATATTCATTTTCAGTTCTTAATATGGACAAATCTTTATCAGTGAATCTCATTCTTCCCTATTTGTTTCCTTATCAGCTTTAAATTAAGGATATCTCCATCAGCGAAAAATGTAACTAAATTCTGATTAATCCCAATTTGTGTTGTACCCGTAAGTCATAATCTTTTTCTTCTAAAATTATTCCCAAAGCCAAATTATTTATCCTTGAATTCTCCTTAACAATTTTAAACCAAATTGTCATTTATTTTCTTTTAATTTTCCATTTTTTTTCTTCGACCTTCATTTACTATTCATAGCAGACGACGTTAAACCATTTCCCTTAACTCAATGAACACATAGAATAAAAAAATACACTTTTTATCAAAATAGCATATGTTTCAACCTCTTTCTTTATAAACTCCTCACAATGTATCTTACAAATCGCATCGGTAATCAAAAGAATACACAATTTGATTTGATGTTTTCCCCTTTTGTAATGATAATATGTAAATTCAAACTCACAATCGAAAATTCTTTTGAATCCCATTAGAGATTATCATTCGAGAAGTAAGATAATATATGCTTATACCTTTGGATGAGCTCATCAACAAATATTCATTTTTATTTATTTCTCCACTGCTATCTTTAACGCACACAAGGCAAGGATACTAAAAATATTGGATTTAAGCTTATTAACCAAACAGAACATCAGTTTATTTGTTTTTTTATTTTCCATATTTCTCTCTCAAAATTTCAATCACGCAAAAACTTCAATCAACCAAAAACTTCAATGTTCCTTTCCTTATGGTTACTATTTTTTATTATTTAAAACCTAGACGGAGTGTCTCCTAAACCTCTGGATGTAATAAATTTAATTTTGAAAAAACTTATCACATTTAAAAAGAAAATGAGTTTAGCTGACAAAAGTATTGAAATAATAAGCAGCATTTTCACTTTCCTTGAAGCACCTTCAGAGTAGAAAATCGTTTAAGTGTACATGTCTACGAAATACCATGTCTACAGTATCATTCATCCGTTCACTCATACTTTCGAAAATTAAATCAACGCCTTCATAGAAAGGAACCATCTGAATGCATATGACCAAGCCTTATTCCTTCTTGCATTCTTCTGGGCTGTGACTTTCTGCTTCTAAAGAATCTTAGGAATTCTGTGCTTCTTTTTTAAGAGTAAGCATTCTTACTTTATTTTGTTTTTCAATATGAGAATTTGGGTATTCAGATTGGGTGCAAGCTGTGTGTGATTTTGATTAATTTTGATTTCTTAATTCTTCCCCCTTGATAAAATTTGACTCAGTTAGTTACTTTGTTTTAATTTGGATTACTTGACTTGCGCAGAAAGAGAGCTAGGATTGAAAGCCAGAATATTTGGTCTTGTCGTAAAGTACGTCCCCTTTGCTAGAAAGGAGTTTGAAAACTAAAAGCAGAAACTAGAAGCCTCCGTTGATAAATCCATAGATAAACTAGCGTTTGCGAAGTAACTTGTGCTTCCCCTTGAAGGAACAAAGCCAGCAGTTCTGCAAAAGAGATTGACTGAGTGGATTGAAAGAGATAATGAGATTTCATACACTGGAAAGGTTTCAGGATGCAGATACGACTTTGATAGAGAATATGAGCATCAAGTATCTGAATTTGCGAGTAATTTCAGCACTTTTTCTATTCCTTCTTAAGCGCTTACTTTAAAATTTGGAAATGTTTTAAAACAGAGGAGTTCTTATTCCACAATCCTATGCACTTCGATTTATTCCCAGCTGCTCGCTAGATGGAAGCAGAAGTTATAAAAATGACTTGCGGCATGTTTGGATCAGAAGAAGGATTTGGTTTGATTACTTCAGGAGGCACAGAAAGCATTTTAATGGCTGTTTTAGGTCACAGAAACTATGCATTGAAGTACAAAGGCATCACTAACCCAAACATGTAAAAATATTTAACAAATACTGTAAAATAATAGATAATTAAACACCTTTTGCATTGTTTTTAGTGTGATGCCAATAACTGCCCATCCAGCTTTCATCAAAGCATGCAAATTTTACTCAATAAAATGCATTAGAGTTCCAGTGAATGAAGTATCATCTGTTGTCTGCCCTAAATAACTCTCTAAATATATCGATTCAAACACAATCATGATCATTGGTTCTGTACCTAACTTTCCTCATGGAACTATTGATCCAATCCCTGCTCTTGCAGCGATTGCTAAGGCGAAAAATATTGGCCTTCATGTTGACTGCTGCCTTGGTGGTTTTGTAGTTGCGTTTGCAAAAGACCATGGACTTGAGCTACCTAAATTTGATTTCACACTTGATGGTAAAAAAACAGGAATAACGCCAGCAATTATTAATTTTTCATGTATTTTCAACAAAAATATAACATATCTTTTCTTTATATTTTCAGGTGTGACATCGATCAGTTGTGACCAACACAAATATGGTTTGGCTCCTAAAGGAGTGTCTGTATGCATGTTTAAGACCAATCAACTTAGATAATGCTGCTATACTTAAGTTAGTGATTGGCCTGGTGGCATGTATGCTACTGCAACTTCCTGCGGATCAAAAGGTGGAGCAGCTGTCTCTGGTGCTTGGTATGCAATGATGGTAAATGGAAGAAAAGGATATATTGAGAAGAGTAAAAGCATCTGTTAGACTGTATCTGCGATTGCAAACGCTATCCGTTAATCTCCTGAGCTAAGTGAGCTTGAAGTTATTGGAGATCCCAAAATTGCTGTTGTAGCATTCAAATTTAAAAAAGGAGTTGAGAAAAATATCTACTTTTTGTAGGAAGCGATGGAAAAGAAGGGCTGGCATTTATCAAGTGTTTAGTTGCCTCCAGGGATTCATATTTCTGTGACGCATGGAATAGCTAGTTCGTTCAATGAACTCATAAAAGATCTCAAGATATCTCTCAAAGAAGTATTAAATATGATTAGAAAAAAAGACATTATTCTTAAATGTTATTTCTAGCTTTTTATAATTGTTATTTTTAATTGAATCTAGCTGACAGAATCTCCTGAGAAATTCAAAAGCTCAATATCAGCCTCTGTTTATGGAGCTTCGGTTCAAATTCCTGACGTACGAGTCCTTGATTAGATTCTTGATGTCGTTCTCGATTGCAGTCTAAAAGCATGATTTTGATGCTGAGAACAAGAAATATCTTCTCTTTCTAAGAAAAATATTATCATTTTATCAGGCTTCTTAGCTTCAAAAATTTCAAAGTATGTTGCGTGTATTCCAAATCTTGGGGGTGTTTCTGCTTGTTTAGTCATTAGTTCTGCAGATTTCTTGAAATTTCCATTTTTTATCTTAAAACTGATAAAATAGGATTTAATTAATTTGTTGGAGACATCAAAGTAATTATCTGTGCTTAAAAGAAGAATGAAAGAAGAAAAAAAATAGGAATTATGAGAAACAATCTTTGAATTGAATCACAAAACACTCAGACGTAACAAGGAGATACATTGTCAAGCAAAAAATTTCTTATTCAAATATTCTTAAACAAAAACTTCGAAATTGAACTACTAGGCAGTCTCAATTTTCAGTAATTTCAGAAGTGAATTATGCTCGAAAGGCAATACTTGCAGCTTATCAGTAATAGCTTGATATGCATCAGTTTTAGTGACATTGTGAGTGTAAGTACGGAAATTTTCGATTAGTTCATTACCTTCTCCAAAATCGAAGAAGGATTTTCCAAGGAGAGCCTTCGAGTAGATATCGAAAATTCTTACGTGAGGGACAATAGCGTAGTCAGCATATGTGAGAGTATTTCCATGGAAATAAGAGTTAGGATTCTTCTTGATGGATTCTTCAAGACCTGAATTCTTCACTAAAAACTTTACGTTCTCAATAACCTCTTTCACAACTGCAACAGCTCCTTCTTAATCCTTTGCTTTGAGTTTACCGAAAACTCCAAAGAACTTGGAAGCGACAGAAGAGTCGAAATATGAAACCCAGATTCTTTCTTGGGTCTTTGCGACATTGTCTTTTGGGAAGACACCTCCAAATTCGTTTTCGATATACTCCAGAAGAGCCAAACTCTCATAAAGAGGCTAAGGAAAATAAAAATAAAGAATATATTAGGATTTTTGTAATTTAAAGATAATTGTGTTTGTATTACAGTTCCATGGACTTTGATAGTTGGAACTTTGCCAAAAGGATTGACTTTCTTGTATTCCTCAGTTTTTTGTTAGTCAGAGAATAGATCAACTTCTTCATAGGCATACTGGATCTTGAGCGCTTCAAGTGCGAATCTGACTCTGTGCACATATGGGCAAATAATAGAACCGTAAAGCGTAAGGCTAGTCATTGTTCTTTAGGAGGGATTTATAGTTTTATTTAGTGATGTGTTTTTTGTTTTGTTTAATTAATTAGTTTCGCTAAGATCATCTTTCTGTTGTGCACATTTAAGTCTCCAATCTTTCTGGAACATTTCCAGTTCGAAAAAAGAACAATTCTTTAGTTTTCTAAATTGAAGACTGTTTGATTTTCTTTCTATTCTCCTATTGGAAGAAACTATTGTTATTCCAATGGTTTACTCTGTTTTGTTCGGAGGTGTTCTGTTCTCAGTTGTTTTAGATAAAAGACTCAAACATTTTCAGAAGAAAATAGGAATAAAATGAAACTAAGAAAAGATTATATATTTTCTGTAGAATTCACACTTTCTTTAGATTTGTCTTTCTTTACCTTCCTCATGGCTTTCCAAAAAGTTAGAATCTAATGCTTTTTGATTTGGGTTTCTCTATTGAATCAAATTTATTGCCCATACAATAATTGAGATTACTCACCTCCTATCAAATGCTTCTTTATTATTTCGATATTTATTCCATTCTTCTTTTTCCGGAAACTTATTAAGAAGATAAAGAGAGAGAGAGAAATAGATTCATTTTAATGGATAAATAATAAAATGAAAGAATAATATAAATGAAAATGTAATTTTTTTGAAAGTAAAATTGATGTTAATCCTATCAAAATAAGGGTGTTTTGTTATTTTTAAAATAAAATAACTCATTCTACTGATGAAGTAAAATAAATCATTTTTTCAATTCTTCACTTTTTATTGATCTCTTTGTAAATTATGAAACAAAAGTAATGGTAAATAATCAATCTGCTGAATTTTGAGTGGAATAACAAACAAATAACTTCAAAAAACGCTTGGATACTTTAGTCAAATAAATATCTAAAATAATTTTTGGGAAAAAGAAAAAGTAATATTGGATAATCCGCAGATCTTTTTCATATGTTATTGGGTTTATAATATGAAAAGACGTAATTATTTGATATGTTGTTTATTTTTTTTTCATAAGTAAGCGCTATCTTTGCTAACCATTTCAATAGATTAGTCATAATCTATGTTAAGTGCTTTAGATTTTTCTGGAGATAACGCATTCCTTATTTGACTAGCTGATAATAAAGTATTCTTAACGGAAGGCACTCTCTTTCTGGTAATGAAATTCTTTACCAATTAAAAAAGCTAGACAATCTAAATGATCATAGAGACCATAATAATTATCAAAACAAGGAAGAACACAACTAGAGAAAGATGAGTCGTAGAGGGTGATTTAGGATGTGTGGGATCTGAATTTTAGAGCTAAAAAGTAAGAGCAGAAAACAGGATAAATGTGATCACCCAGAGAAATTACTCAAAGATAAACCCAAAGTTATCAATTTTCGAGAGAAAAGGTCTCAAGCGCAAGGTCAGGAGGAACTCCAAAGATTAGAGGATAACTGCGAGTATCACAGCTGGCGCAGAGTTCGACCGAAAATAAACAATGATTGTGGGGAATAATATGCATTCAATTATTGTGTAAATCAGTAAGTAACTGCGAGAAAGCAGGGAGTCTTGAATGCAGTTGAAGAATATTTTATTCTAGATGAGGTTTTAGAGGAAGTTGTCTTCTTTTCGATAGCTGATTGGCTGACGGAGGATCCTGATTTCAAAGAAAAGGATAGCACAAGGTAAAGCAAAGCAGACGATCAGCATAAAGTAGCTAGCAAAGCTGTAAGGAGAGTAATCTGAGGTAAACAAAGCTGTGATTTGAACAGAAAAACCGAAATAAAAAACAAGCACCATCAGCTAGATCACCTGGAACATGTAAAACACGAGGAGATTCTCATAAATCGAAATGAAGAAACCCTTGAATTTCGTTTTGAGAAACAGAGAGAGTATTCCTTGTGTGATAAGAATGGCCACTGTCAAAACTAATCCACCTCCACAATTTTGGAGGATGCTCGCTGGAAAAGATATTTTGAGGAATTTATACCCAACAGTTTCATTAGAGCTGTCTCCGAAGATCGAAGAAATCAAGTCTAGAGGACTGAACTTCCCAGTGATTCCTTTTTCTTTTGAAGATAAAACAAACAAAAATGTCAATTTTGGAAGGTATTTCTGATCAAAATAATAATTCAAGCTACTATCTCAAATATCTAATTACTTGCGAACGCGTTGAGGAACTCGAAGAGAAAGTATGGGATGTCTGAGTTGATGAGCTGCAAGTAAAAAATCTTTTGAATTGTCAAAATCGTTGACAGCAACGAAGAGCTGGACATGCTAAACCCTGATGAAAGAGTCAGAACAAATGAAGCACCCTAAGCCGCAGTGCTTCCCCAGCTTACATATCCTTTCAAAGTATCAACATCTTCTTTTGTAAACGGATTAGCGTCGAGAAGACATGTGTTTCTTATCTCCTTGTAGTAGTACTCCGAAGACGGACAAGAGCAAAAGTTGTTATTTTGCAAGGAATAGCTTGCAAGGCAAGATAAACATTAGCCGTTTGAGCTCCCTATGCATGTCAAGCAAGTAGCATAGCAATCGTCGCACTGATTTGACCCGTCACAAAATGTCTTTGGTGGTTAATCTGAATAGCACGCTCCTTTGTATAAAAACTGAGAATTCTAGCAAGATAAGCAGATACTTAGATCAGAATTACAAGATTTGCACACTGACAGTGAATTGGCTGTGAGATTAGGAGTGCAAGTTGAGCACAAGTTAGACTAATCTTAGCAATAAGTATTTACTGGTTAGTCTTTCGAGCAAGTTCCTTGATATAAATAGTCTTAGCCAAAGCAGGTTAGGCAGTTAGTGGCTGCAGTTCCAGAGCAAGTCTGACATGTGATATCACAATTTGAGCAAACGTATCTAGTTCTACCTAGATAATCAGTCTCCTGTTTATTTAAACTACCAGAAAGGCACTATCTTTGATTATCACAGAAAATTCTTGAATTGATAGTTGCCCCACAATTCTTTTAAGTGAAAACTAAAATATCTGAGGAAACAGCATAGATCTTGGTAATTGGTGAAGCTTTGTAAGAAAAAGTGAATGTTCGTGTAGGGCCAGTCTAAAGATCTGGTTTAATTAAGCTCACACTGGCTGGGCCAGAGGCAGACAGGGAATTAATTCCATAGAAGATTCCTTCTATTCTATCAATTTAAATATCTTGTGGATCAATCGGTTTCTCAGATATTCCGCTTCCACTTAGATAATAAGATGTTTTACTAAACAAACTAAACTTTCTCTCTTAAATAAGTTACATTTAGTAGTAATCTGCAGTGGTATCTTGATAATATTCAAAATAATTGTATGCAATTTTTACTATCGCAAATTAAGAAGTGACATCATAAGAATTGAATATCAGCTCGAATGAATCAGCCAAGTAATTTACTTCGATTTCAATCGTTAATGATAATGGTAATGCTAAACTTTGTTTGCTGGTGGTGTATCCAGTGATAAAAGCACTAATTTTTCTTTCCCAATTTGAACTAATTGCTAGTCTAGAATAAGAAATTTCTTTTTTCGCTTGCCTAAATCCTGCTTTGATTACTGCATTTTGGGAGAAATACAATTCGCCTCTTCCGATATAGGCATCGTCATTGTCGATTGCGAGAGACTTCACAACAAGACTTGAGAAAGTTGTATCCTAAAGTTTGGAAACAATAATGCTAAACGCGTTAAGTGTCCATGTCTTCACAGCAATATTGAAATCGGAGTTCTTTATTGCATTAGTATTCATGTTAATTGCTGTGATAGCTAACAAAATCTATGGGTTTTTCTTAAAATTTGTGGCTAGTGGTTAAGAGATTTCGATATAACCATCTCCTGGCTATGTTAGAACCGAAGGAACTACTGCCTATAAAATATCTAATTCATGGATTTCAACTGAGAAGCTCTTGGTATAGTCTGATAAACCTTGTAAACTTAAACTCACACAAAGGATTAATATGAGCAGCTGTAGCTTCATTCAAATAGGATTCCTTTTAGTCGAAGAAGAATATTTACAAACTGGGAAGACTTTCTTTAAAAGTATTTGAATTGATTATTTGTTTTATAAAACTTTTGCTCATTTGTTCAAGGGGTAGAAGCTTGTTTATTTATCAATTTAGCTAGATTAATCATAATCATCGTTTTCACAGATTTATTTTTATAAGAACTAGGAATCATTATCAGAGAAATTACTCAACCCTTCTATTACAAATTGAGGCTTCTAAATATGTAATCAAATTTTCCAAAAAATAATCACCACAAAAAAGAAGGGAGATTGAATTAGCTAGTTTTTATTGAATTTAAAAGAAGGTTGTGAAGATGCATGGATTTGCAAAAAGATTAAAAGAAAAGAACAAATTTTGGGTTTTCAATGGATTTGATACTTCTCAAATAAAGACTTAAGGTGATAGATAGCTAGATTCATAATTAATCTAATAAATATGAAGAAAAGATTTAAGATTACTTCCAATCAAACCTATGGTAATCAAATATATTGAAATGTAATTAAAGGTTTACCTCACTGATTTAAGTTTCTGAGACAATTAATCCAAAAATATAATTGCCTTAAAACCACACAAAATTATTAATTTTCTTTCTTTATTTGGGCAACTCAAAAAATATTCAAATCAATTTGAAATAAAATAGCATTCTGATTTGATTCCTTTACTACTCTTCCTTCTCCCTTCTGTAATCAAATCCCTTTCTGAATTATGAATCAGAACTATAATTAATAACTTTCATTCTTATCTCACTCTCCTTACATAATCAATCTATTTTTCTAATAATTCTTTAATGAGTTAAAATGACTCTAAATAGTATTTAAAAATATCTCAAAATTACTCAAAAATTATTCAAAGTATTTCCAAAGAAAAGAAGATTTAGTTCCTTAAAAGATCTTGAATAATTAATAAAACTAATTCCTTTAAGAATCTCTAATGGCAAGCCTTGAAGCAATTGATAATCTTAAGGAAAACTAAAATATTTAAGCTAATGCTCCAAACATAATATAAATTACAAAAATAATTGAAAAATTATTTTCTCAAATAGTTTCAACATTTTGACAAGTTGAATCAAACATCTAAGAGAAATTGTCTAATATCTCTCTAGAATCTTTATGTGTTGTTTGGAATCTCTGTGTTATTGTATCCATGTGATGCACTTAGAATTTATGTTAAAGAAGCTTTTGTGTTTTGTGATGTTGCCAGAGAGCAGCAAATTACTGAAACAACTAGACAATCTAAGTTATCGGGATATCAATATGATCTCTAAGAGTTAAAGAGTTAGAAAAAAGGACAATCCAAGAATGAAATGAGAATATTAAATCGAGTAATCAGATGAATTAATGGAGAAAGCCAGCACAGAAAATGTCAGAAATGCAACCACCTGAGAGACTTACTCCACGCAGAAAGACACATTATCTATTTTAGAAATAAACGGTCTTAAACATATTTCAATAGAGAATTATATAATTTACAGAAGGAGCATCAAAATAATAGCTAGGGTGAATTTTGAATAAATAATAATTGTGGGGAATAATATGCATTCAATTATTGTGTAAATCAATAAGTAACTGCGAGAAAGCAGGGAGTCTTGAATGCAGTTGAAGAATATTTTATCCTAGATGAGGTTTTAGAGGAAGTTGTCTTCTTTTC
>Ga0302271_10001067_pt1 | contig 26877 bp, 12 predicted proteins | sample III_Bog_N1_1_FD_198767 | JGI IMG/M metagenome (GOLD analysis project Ga0302271, IMG submission 198767) | Peat permafrost microbial communities from Stordalen Mire near Abisko, Sweden - III_Bog_N1_1 | ecosystem: Environmental > Terrestrial > Soil > Wetlands > Peat | place: Sweden: Abisko... | reverse complement strand
AAGCTTTTTGTAAGAAAATATAATCATCATCGCCAAGTGAATGGCCAATCATAACAATATTATGTCTCCCAAACTTTTAAACAAAAAATATTTCATAGCAACTTCTTTTTTTATTTTCTATCATTTTAATTCAATTAATGACATTCATTAAACAATCTGTTATTTATCTAATATTTCTAAATTGTTATTTCAAATTATGTGTTGTTTTAAAAAAGCACTTTAAACAACAACAAAGACAAATTGATAAGGCTTTAACAGCTACAATATAATCTAAATGAATTTTAATTATGCAAAACTTGGATTTAGATCTCAAACAATCCAATGAACTGAGATGTTGTAGGCTATTAATTCAGTAAGGAGCAGAAAAGCCTGGAGGAGGATTTCCAGTCTATGCGTCTGTCCCTTTGGCTCTTCTAAATAAGAGAATGTGTGGTTCTGGTCTGTGGATTTCATAATGTTACCATCCTCTACTTTGTTAAACTCCCAGTGATCTCCATTCTGTCTCATTCATAATTCTGCTGCGGGGCATTTTTTTAAAGATAGTCTTGGGAAGGATCACATGACGATACTCGTAATAATCGTCATTGTATTTGTCACTGTACTCAATCTCTTCGGGGAAATGAGGCATTTTTCGTTTATTCTTTTTTGCTTTTCAAAATATTTTTTTATTAATTGTTCTGATTCTCAAGAGTACAACACCTAGATTTGAATTTCATCTGCTACACCTTTCCTTTCTAACTACTAATTAAAAAGTAAGTAATTTAGGCAGACACTCTATTTTCGAATTCAGCCGTTTGTTAAAGCAGATAAAGCACTTCTCTTTCAAATAAGTTTTTCGTCTAAATAATTGATTTGAATTGAAATAATGAGAATTATGGAAAGATATTATTATTATTATTATTGTGTTGTATTACAAATCATTTTTACAATTATGAGTTAAAATTTACTGTAATTATTTGCAAGTTTAAAAGAAATGGAAGGAATTCAATTATTTCCTAAATCTTATCAAATCGTTACAATTCTTTCAAACTCTCTTCCTAGAAAGAACAACAACGAGCTTGAATTTTAAAATTTACAATGAAATTAAGGATTGTTTTTACTGTTAAGTTTTCTTGGATTACACTATGAGCCTTCATGCTATTATGTTGCCTATGTGAAGATTAAGTAAACTAAAAAAGAAAGAAAGTACTATTCGTTTGGCTTGATTCCAATAAAGATACTCCTTTGTTTTGTCATTTCTTTATTTTTTCTTCTCCTTAGGTTAAGCCCCAAGACTAAGGTGACTATTATTAAGCTAGTAATTGTTCTCAAATTCGACAATCCGATATGAGTTAATCAATATGCTAGTTCACTTAATATTATTTCATAAGAATCTGTGAGAATTTTTGTTATGAATCGAGAAATTTAATTTTATAAATGAGCTCAATTTGACCAAGTTATTTCCGATTGGCAAGCTAGAGCATGATAATTCCCTCAGAAATACTTGAGAATTTAAACTTTGATTTAATGAGAGCAAGCACAATGGGGTCTCAATATTTAAAATTTATGTTAATTTTTAGAGATTTGAAAGGATTTTGATTTTAGCGTATGTTTTGTTTTCAACATTGAGAGTGATTGGCTATGAGACCATAAGTAACTTTTTCAGTATCATCTTGACCCACTGCATAGTACTGAGTGTCATAGAAATCAATATTGATATTGAACGATTGCTTTTTTTATTTAAAAAAATATCATTTAATTTAATAATCTCCATATTAGCAACAGCCTACAAACTTAACATTACAAAATGGCGTTAATTTTTCATGAAATATCATGGATACTAAACTAACTTCTTTTTGGAGAGTATGAGTAACAAGTAATGGCATGAATATCTGTTACCAGACACTTTGATTGAATTTTTTCTAATGTCATTATTGTGGTTTGAAATATTTTGTTAAAATGGGATCTCTAAATTCTGAAATATTATAGACTGTACTCAAAGAAACATTGGGCTTCCTATTATTTACAGTTACCCATTAATCCTATCGAATTATTATATGCTTCAATACCTTAGAACTCTCAGAGGAAGATAAATTCTTGTCGATCTCATAAATCACATTAATTAAGGAAATTATATTAGGAGAAGTTAATAAACAAATTCAGTGTGATAAAGCTTATAAGTTCTTTCAACTAGCATATAAAGAAATAACAGGCTCTGCACACGCACATCTTTAGGATGAATCTCCTATCTCAGCAAAGTCAGAAAGTAGGATGATAATAATAATAGTTTTCATATATCCTTACTTTCATATTTTTATTACTAGACCTCAGCTGCATTTAAGCCATACGCTAACTACAGATTCTCAAGTCCTGAATCACAATTACCCCTTCATCCGATTGTCAATAACTCCTTTATTGCTTCGTCTCCATCTATTGCTAATCCAACAACTTCTAAGAGTAAGATAAGTAGATTTCTCTTTTCAAAAAGAGGTTATTTCTAATCATTTGCTAACAAAAAGAAACTGAATCTCGAGATAGAAAATCTTCTGATAGCGTCTCAAGTTTTAAGCATTTACAGATGAACGGAGGAATAGTTTCTTCTGAATAAAGCAATTCAGCATCACTCGTGAGTAGTCGCACTCATTTGTGGGATGTAAATATTCCTTTTATCAAAATCTCAATTTGAATTTAAAGCCATTTTGAAGAATCTGCTTAGATCCTCGACTGATGGTAAAGAAGGAGATTTTCAATGTGATGACTCAATGATACTAGCTACTCCTCTTGATCTTGACAATTAAATGTATGATATCTTTATTATAAGAATTCACTTTTTGACTAATCTACTAATCGGTGTAGAGTGATTCACTAAGATGCTAGGAGGACGCGATGCGGCATATTCAACTCAGAAATGCATGTTTAGTTAGAAAAATTTCTAACTTTTTACTGCAAGCAACAGGAGATCAAATATAAATAAGGCTTGAATGAGCTCGCAGCTCCATTTTTCTATCTAGTTAAACAACCCGGATCAGCTGTTACACTGTCGCAAGCATATCGATACTTTCTGAGTTTTCTGAATAAGTTTGTTCCAAACTTCTTTCAAGACTCTGTAACTTTTTAAAAACAATCTATTTTTAAAAATTTTGACTCTGACCTGAAAAAACTTAACGTTTTTCTTCATAGGAATTCAATAGTCTCTAGTGCTTTTTCTTTGCTTTCACTCTATTAATGAAGTATCATGATCCTAATCTCAATCATTTTCTTCAGCGTAATGACATTGCACCTGAGATCTATGCATATCCTTGGTTCATCACACTTCTATCAAGGTAAAACAATACTATTCTTCTTCTGAATTATCCACATCTATTTTTAATGTATTTGTATGTAGCAAAGTAGAACTTGACATAGTATACAACTTATGGGATATATTGCTAATGGAAAATGATCCTCTTCTGATATTGTATATCTCCTTGGCTCTAATGATTCGATCTAAGAAAGTTATTATGTCCGTAGAATTCTCCATTCTGCCATAAACACTTTCAAGCCTCAAAATTGAAAATCTAAATGATCTCAAAGAAGTCTATGCATTGTAATTCAGATTATGTCAATTTTAGCTTAATTATAAAATTTAAAAATATCAACTTGTTTCTTCAAGGGCTCTCGAAATCAGAAAATAGACTCCGATTTCCTTCAGCAGTAGGATAAATCAATTGAATGTGTTACAGAAGGGCTATCACAAACACAAATCATCAGTTGAAGAAATGAAAGTAGCAGCCATATAAATTTCAGGATATGTAGCCATGCCGATTAGTCCAGTTGAGATTCTCCATCATCTTTATCCTAGCGTGATCTAGTGTCCGAATCCAGATTGCTCCAAGAATGCTTCTCTGAATCGATTGTTCTTGGTGAATTCTTTAGATTCAGTAGCTTCTCCTACTTAATCAGAATCCTCATGGCAACAGTAGAGCTTCTTCAAGACTTTTCATAGTAAAATTAAGAACTTTTAGATGAAGTTTGTTAATAAGTTAGAAAATTATTATGTAAGGTGGGTAGGAATGGGTAGGCTAAAGTCGAAGCAGAACTGAAGATATCGATAAATTTGACTAACGAGAATGCAAATATTGTAGTATTCGTGATTTAATCGGTATTGAGTTCATTGAGTACTTGAATCGAAATGCCTTTTTACGGGAAGTCGTAGAGATCAGCAAGCAGAACTCTATCAAAACTTACAAGGACAAATAACTAGATTTTAAAACATTCGATCTTAGGTAAAACCTTCGAAATTAAGGATATTTCCATAAGACAACTCTCGTCACAATGCCTTAGTTTGACTAAGAAACCCTTGATTCACTTATCAGCGATTTTATCGAATTCAAAAATGTTTCTCATTTTACTTTCTTCGCTTCTGATTACTCCACAGTTGTCCAGCAATAATTAGCAGAACAATCCTCACTGCTATCATAAGGTATTTCTACTATTACAATTAACAATTCCTATCAATTATCCGTTTTTCCATTTTAGAACTCAAAGATGAAATTAAAACAGTTCAGAAATTCTGTAGCGATTTCATTGAATACGGTTTTCCTTACATCAGTATTGTTGAAGGAGGATTCAAAGTATGCCATGATATTGTCCTTTATCTTGGGCTTAAACTGAACGATCATAATCCAGAACTTTGCAAATATTGTATCAGAAAGGCAATATCCTAGTAGTCAAGCTAGCAAACTCAACGAAAGCAAGCAAGTTCGATACTTGATTTCTTTTCGAATGTCTTCAGCTCAAAAGATGCATAAGGTCCAACTAAGAATGCAGGAGCTAACAGTTCATCTAATAACAGTAATGGAAGTGCTCTATTTTCTTCAAAGAATACAGCCGACAAACAAAAATAACCGCCTCATATAGGTTCTCCATTTACAGGCTAAAAAGATATTTTAAAAGTAACTTTAGATCTTCGATCCCCTGCTGCACCTTCATTGTCAGGATTCCGTAATCCAAATTCATCAAATATCTTGAATTATTCTGTGAATTCTAATCGTGCAGCAAGTCTCCATTTGCACTAGCCTCTTGAGAATTCTTAATTAAAGTAGTAGCAACAGCAAGGAGGATCGTTTGAAGAATCTAAAATTCAAGGAAGTTAAGATCACGTTATTCAAGCAAATAAATAAAATGAAACAGACAACAACACTCGTGTCAAACAAGAAAAATCTTCCAGGATGGGGCAGGTCTAAGCTTCTCTCAGTCCTCCAATCAACCCTAAATTAATGAGCAAAGTAACAATTAAATGTGATTTGAAAAAAAACAAATGAAAGTTATGTTTGATAATTTGAAAAAAAATTAGCGTTAATTCTATTATTTTGTTAGTATGAATAGCATGCTAGGACTCCGACAACTAAACTAATAAGTGATTTTGGATAAATCAAAGATAGCACAAACCATCCCAGCGATAATAATAATATTATTAATAAATAATTTGATGCTAAATAAGTTAAAATAATCAGAGATTTCAAGTCTAAACACTTAGAACTCAATGAGCGTAGTTTAACGATTCCAAATGAAGATTCATTTTGCGATGAAAACATCCAAGAACTCAATCTTGATTCTCTGTCACATGTGTAAACTTCTATGCTGAATTCCAACCATCGACCAGTACCTAAATCTGAAGATAATATGGGGGCTGTTAAGATGCCTCAAAGTATTCTTGGAATGGGTTCTAAATAATCGGGGTAGCAACTCGGTTAATAAGAAAAACACAAAGGAATAAATGAAAAGATTTTAACAGGAGGAAATGTTCATCCAGATCACATAGGAAGGTCATCGAATTCCATTACAATATTGCCAAGAACATTAACGGAGAATGAAAAATATTAAGGAATGAAAGAAAAAAAATTGTCTTTAAAAACTGGATCTGTCGAAAATAACCAAATTACTGCTTAAAGCCCTGAAAAAGAGGGCAACAAGCATGGTTAGCAGATTAAAAAGAGTGTGAATCCTGATCGTTTGGTTCCAAAACAACCCAAAAATTACTTTGATGCTAAAAAGCGCTTAGTATTTGAAGAGAACTTCAAAACCAGAGGATTATTTTAAAAATAACCTGTCTCAAGAGAGATTTGGAATGAGTTTATTTAGATTCTCTCAAACAAACCATTTAGTTACTATGATTGTTCTGATCTCAAGGACAAAAATAAGGAAGAAGTCAGACTATTTGAAACTGCTCCAAACAATATGAATTTCAAATCTAGACCTCGTATTCTCATATTTTGTTAAGGTATCACACAAGTACAATGAATTATTTTTGAAATCTAATTGCCTTTTCATTTTTGAAGATTTCTTAATGAGTGTAAGCCAAAATGCACAGATCTTACAATAATTATCAGCACTCAAGAATGGCTAACGATTCTATCCCATCGAAAAAGTACCAATAATAAATCATAAAGAGATAGAGAGATAGATAATGAGATAAGTATATTTCTAACAACGTTTATTCCTCAAAGGGAGACTCACAAGATGACGAAGATAAGAGATGTTTTGTAGAAATAAAATCGTTCTTTTTCATGAAACATTTGCTGCAAATTACATCCAAAAGAGCAAATCCAAACCTTCTTTCATTCTACTTCACAATCGCTGATCCGTTTAAAACCCCTTCGAATTCAGAGACATTGTTCTATAATTTCATTGAGAAATTTGATTTGATTTCTCTGAAATAGCTCATTTCTACGAAACGGATCGATGATATCCTGAACGAAATATAAAAGTCAAACTCAGATAAAACTGTAAGAAATTATTATTCTTTTTCAAGGTTTAACTCACAAATATTTTGCTCTAATCAAGGAAAAATTAATCATCAAGAGCATCTACTAAATGAGCAGCAAAGATCAAGCTGAGAATTGCATCAAAATGTCCAAAGATTACTACAAAAAAGAGATCCCCAGTGTCTTAAAATAGTGAGATAATCTTATTTCCAATAATTCATGCTTGTTTTAAAATTATTCTTACTTTTTTTTCGTAATACTCTTTGTTTCTATCTACTTGCGTTGTGCTACTAGTTTCTCCTAAAATACTGCTTAGTAAATATTTACTCTACAGCGCTAATTCTAATATTCCTGATGCCTGATAGTTTTGGCTAGGGAATGAAATAAAATTTATTACAATTTACCCTTGCGTAAAATTAATTTACTCAGCTGGAAAGAGATATTTGTACAATATTAGCTCATTTGATTATCACCCAAACTAACCTGCATTTACATATTAAATTATTTCAATCTTAATTACTTGCTATTCAGTTAATTATCAATTGCAGAGAGGTAGATAGAGAACAGAGATTATTACTCATTTTGCAGGAAAAATGACTAACTTAGAGTACTTAAAGAACTACAAAGAACAATTCTCTCGTTAGTCTCCTCCAAAGATAGGATAAAGGAAAATGTTCCCGGAGAAAATGATCACTGATAAGATGTATGGGCAACCACTTGCGCGACAAGATGAGGTTCAAGCGAGAGATGCTTAAAAGCTGAAGAACTATTGCGATATCAATAAGATTAATTCAATCAAGAACAATGTCTACAACATCAAGGGCTTCCCTGAAGCAAATAACTGTTAAAATAACCCGAATAAATCATTCGAAAATATTTACTTTGCAAAAGTTTCAGGGCTCAAAAATATGGAATCCTCAGCGGAAGAATCACTTGAAAGAGAAAACAGACAAAGAAAGAGGATTGTTCATTTATATTCAGCAAGTGGTAGTAAATCAGATGCGCATAATTAAAGCTGCGGAAATATCTAGCAGGCTTCTCCAAGGATTCAGAGTTTAAAATCCCTTAAAGAAAATAATCTCTAAACTAGTAGGATCAGTGATTTTTACAGGTAGCCTTCGAAGGAAAGTGGAAAGCTTCAAGCCTTTTCACCTGTGAAACATCCTAAACCAATTATTCAAACTTCAAGTGGCAGAAAACATTTTGAAGGGTAAACTAATTGTGATACAACAATTGTTTAATTATTAGGAAAGACAAGTGAAACTGGATTTACAAGCGATTAAGCTGGTAAGAGAATCATAAAAGTTGAAACTCTTGCAGATTCCTTCAACCATTTATTCTAATAATAAGGAGCCACTGATGCAAACCCATTTGGTGGTCATCATAAACACCGATAAGCTTCAGCAGAGAAATATAATTTCCGTAATATTATCACAGGTTCTAATGTGCCTCCTCCAAAAGCAGAAGGAGTTGCAATGGTAAAATCAAAACAACTAAGAAGTATCTCTTTATCGAATGACAATATTCTTATGGAAAGACCAAAGAATGGTATTAAAATAAAAGAAAGTAGTTCATAAAGCAAAGAAAGAGTAATCGGCTGGAGAACCGAAGATACTGAAAATCTACGGAATGAAACTGAATAAAGAAAAACAAATAAATTTAGTAAAACTGATTATTCTAGCAATATATTCTTCAGAGAAGGGTTAAAGACAAGAGCTGAAGGAAGTACAGGAGAAAGGTAAATATCCAAGAAAAACGCAGAAAGAAATATTCTACTCTACAATTCTGATAATATTCGTTAATCTTTCGATCCTAAATTTACTCCCAAAAGAAATCCTGCAATAGCGCAAGACAACAATACAAACAGAACAAACTCTTTTCGACTTAAAAACACATAAAACAATAAAAGCTAGGTTATTTAAGCACTTCTAATCTAGCCTTCTTCATTGGGCGATTAGTAATAAAAAGCATAAGATTTTGTGTCTTAGATATTCTCACTGACTCGAGAGAGACCAAACTCTAAAATGATATCCAAGGAAAGAAACAAATCGCCTATCACATATGATCTATTGAAAAACGAAACAATGGGCACTCCCCGTAGATTTTTGCTTTCCGATTCCTCTAATAAAATCTCTAGTCAACACTAAAATAATCATTTTTCTGAACCTTTTTCGTAAACTGCTAGATTTTCCACTTCAAAGCAGTTCTCCTGATTAGTAGAAGAGACAATTTACAAAAAACTAGCTTCTTTTTTTCTTTAAGTTTCATTTTTGTTTGTTTTTTTCTTTGATTGACAAAACCATTCAACAATTTAAATAACTAACATTCAATTAATTGCAACTCTTTGTAAAAAAAGAAACTATTTAAATAATAATAATAAAATTAATCAACTTGTCTTGCATATTTTTTAGTAATTTTGCTTTCAAAGGTGATTATTTAAATCAAATCGTTCTACTCCAGTTTTGCTATTTTTTGTTCTAATAATTATTACATAAAATTGATGTGTTTTCTCTAATTTAAATATCATCAAAAACTGCAAAATCAACTTATTTAAATTACAACAAACATTTAATTCAATAAATTAACTTAGCAACAACAAAAACAAGTACACATTTCTGTTGTCCTTCTTTCTGCCTGCTCATTCAATCAGTCAAATATCAACAAAAAGAATGAAAAACACTAACATAAATGCATTCTCTTCTCTAAGATATTTTATTAAAAACTCCCTCATCGAAGCTCAAAGGAGATCTTACTAATACTGTCTAGCACTTATTTCAGTAGTTGTAGTAGTTTGCGCAGCGGCCATTGCACAGACAATTACTGATTAAGCTTAGATGATATATCTGGAAGCAGCTGAGTAAGTATCAGGTTAAAATGATGCAATCATCACCCCTTCAATATCATTTTTCAATAGTAATTCTATGATTCCAACGTTAATCTATCTGTTCTTCTTTTTTACTTAAATTTGTTGTATTTAAAAACTTAAAACAGCTGAAGTAAATAGTATAAAAAGCTCGAGGAAATCCTTTTTAAACTACACCAAAATTCAAAGCAGATTTGAATCCAACAATATTATCAATTTCTCTTCTGCGAGAGATAGATTAATAGCTAATATCTCCACAATAGGGAAATAATTTGACTGCGAAATCCCTGCAGATGCTCCTCTTTCAGCATATCCTAAAATCTAAATGGGATGTTCTTTGAATAATAATGCATAACTTCTTTTCACAGAAACCTTGCAAGAAATCAATATCGGAGCTGGCAGACTGTTCGAAATCGATGAAATACCTAAAGGAGAAGCCGTGATATCTTCTGAAATGGCTTAAAGCATAGGTAGATATTAAAACATTACACAATCTCTATTTTTTCTGAACATTTAACAAACCAAATGCTTTAAAAACAGATGTGAGAGAGGGTGATTTTGTGATTGCAGCATTCAATCCATCTTTGTAGCTGCTATTTATCGTTGATCTCTTCTGCCAACAACATGGAAATGGATCATTGAATAATGTCTGCAACTCTGTACTTTAATCAATATTTTATTAACACACTTAGATCATACTTAAAATCAAGATCTTCAGAGTCTTAAAGACCTTTAACGCTAAATTATCATATTCTTCCTAAGAAGATACGATTCTCATGGAGAGAAGGTATCTACTCAAGTACATAATTGACTTAGCTTTATAGCAAACTTCCCATCTTTAGTTACTTGAGAATCTACCAGAATTCAAAGAATTCCTTAAAAATGAAATTAATAGAGATCATTATTCTAATGAGGTAAAATTAAAAATTATCACCTACAGCAATGCTAATGAATATCTATTTTGGATTTGCTAATTAGATAATAGTAAATTTTGATGATCGTCTAAATCTCTATTTGAAAAACTCAATCGATTAAATCGAATTGAAAACCAATCAAATTGCTTCTAAAATGGATTAATGTCTCGGAATCTACCCTATCGATTTGAAACTACCCATCATTTAAGTGCTGCATAAGATCAAATACGGAGCGATGTTTTTATCTGTTGTTACAAACATGATCATTCTTCTCTTCTCGACACTTTGTATTATTATGCTTTACAATCTTTTATTGGTATCAGTTGAAACTAGAACCTATGAACTTGGAGTGCTCCGTGTCATAGGTCTAACGAAAGCAGGAATAGTTGGACTTATCTTAACTCAGAGCATTTCCTTTATATTACCTGGTCTAATTGTTGGATTAATCTTAGCAATGCAAATCCTTTAAATTGCATGCGATAAACTCCAATAAATATCTGGAATTAAGCATGATTCGTCCCTTTCTCTTAATTCCCTAGCATTGTGCTTGGCATTAGGTAAATTGAATACTATTTTCAAAATATTATCTCTTCATAAATAATCTTTGTTGTTATTTAATTCTTCATAAAGGAGTTGGAATGCCTTTAGCTGCATCAATCATCCCAATTCAATTAGCATTGAGCAATTCATTGAATTTCGCAATCGATAAAGACAAATAGTCAAGCTCTGCTGTGATAGTAAAGGTTGACATAGACGGTAGGCAATCAAAGAAAGGCAAAGTTAGTCTTGGATTGCTCTGCGTGATCTTTGGTTTTTCAATATTTTATCTCCTTCCTCTTTCTCTGTTCACCAAAGATGTCTAAATCATGGTGTGGATATTCTTTGTCGTGCTAATAGGCTTACTCATCGGACTCATCCTTGTTTCCCTCAATTTCTCATATATCATTGAGAGACTCATCGTCGGGATATTTTTCTGCTGGTTGAAATCATCTATGAAGGCTATTGTCTTAAAGAATTTAGTCTCCCATCGTATCAGAAACTCGAGGACTTCAATAATGTACGGAGTCAGCATTGCGTTTATAATTTTCATATGGAGTGCACTCTCTCTGCAGATCGATTCGCAGAGCTTCGATAAGCTCAAAGGATAAGGAGCGAGCTTTGTGCTAAGAGATAATTCCTTTGGCTTTGATGTGCAATTGTATGAAAATATATTCCTAACTTAACTCTCAGAAATTGTGAAAGGACACACATTCATGTGTTCTAACGCATACTACGCATAAGTTACAAACTGTAAAATTTAATTATATTTATTGGTTAATTGTTTCTAATTAGATTTAAAATGACTTTCCTATTGATTAACAGAACAAGGAGCTGCTTTAAATACCTTCAACAAAGGGAAAGTCATAAGTCTTGATGTGGTTGTCACAGGTGTGCAGTCGAATTATTTGAAAATCGTGAATAATAATTATCTAAGTATTGTGAAAAAGAGTTCTAGTTCTCTTGATATTATTGAAGAGATGTATGCTACAAGCAGCAGTATCCCAAAGGCAATCATCAGTGAAGCATATGCGAAGTCTCTGTTTTACACAACTGACATTAATCTAGAGGAAGATAGTCAAGAAAATCTATTCTTCTATTAAATCAACAATGGAACTCATAATCGGATATTCCAATTGAAAGTTGCAGCAATTGTCTCTTCGTTTCCAGGAATTCCAAATGACTCTAGAACTGACAATACTATTATTGTGGCATTACCAACATTGTATTCGTTCATTGGAGAGTAATCCAACGATTAAGGATAAATGATATTTGATAAAGTATTAGTTGATATCGATCCAGAGGACTCAGATAGATTCTAGCAGGAGATCTCCAAAATATTCATTCAGCAAAGTAGCAAACATAATTTAATTATTTTTTGAAATTTTATTGTTTAAATTGCTGAACAGGAATGCATAGTTTCAAAAAATTTATGATCTTTTTTCTTAATTTTGCTCTTTTTTGTTGTTTTCTAGGGAATTAATTGAGCATCTGGTCTTCCAAGAAAGTTCTAAATGAACTAGAATCCAATAGAAATCTAATAAACCTGATATTCTCTGGAGTTGGAACCCTTGTCATGTTGCTTTGCTTTTTCTCTCTCACATCTTCTATGGCTGCAAATATCATCAAATAAAAGAAAGAAATTGCTATCCTCAGGGCGATTGGTCTTTCCCGATTATCTTTAATAATCGTTTATGTCATCGAAGCCTTTATCCTTATTTTAGGTAGCTGTCTCATCGGTACATTTGTCGGTCTCATTATTGGCTATTCTATGAGCATGCAAAGACAACTTTTCTCAAAAATGACAATATAATTTTTATTCCCATGGAATATTTTCAAAACTTAGCTAATTGTTGCTTCATTCTGCGCTCTAGCATCTACAGTTTTACCAACTTACCGAATAGTCCAGAAGCCTATTTCTTCTGTTATGAGAGACAACTGACTGATTTTAAACTTTTATTAATCAACATTAAAATTGTTGTTTGTATGTGAACATATTCTGTGATAAAGTGATGAATTGGAGTTGACTTGATGCGATTTTGGATTTAAATAAATAAAATCAAAGTGGATAAAACTTCAAATGAAACCAAAAGCAATAACTTTCTTTTAAATAATTAAATAACTGGAAAATAAAAAAAAAGAGGTTCTTCTCCCTTTATCTCTAACCTTCCAAAATAAAAAATGTTCACAAGAAGTCTATGGAGAGCATCCTCGAGTTTGCTATCGATGCAACAGAAATCTTTAAGAACGCTCATGCTTCACAGAGCCTTTTCTACTGTATCTGTGAATTCTACTAAAAAAGGTAAAACATGCGTTAATGTGTTAGAAAAAAATTGTCTTACTAATTATTATTTTTCTTTTTAGGACACCATAATCAGACACAGAATCAAAGCAATACAGGTAATAATAACTCAACTGAGCTTTCTGTTATTGTTTCTTCATTTATTTCTAATAAATGTTTAATCTAAATAAATAGGAGTCGTTGCTACAGAGCTGAGTCATGATGTTAGAGGTACAAAATATCAACAACAACAACAAAAGAATAATATGATATCATTTCCCAAACCACAATAACATTTTTGTTTATTACAGAAACCTAAATCGTATTGCGACAAGACAGCGTGAGTCTTGAAATTGAGTTGCAAAAGAAAGAGCGCAAAATCTTCTTTATCAATGAGCAATTCACTTTCACAGCTCTCAAACAAATCATCGAATTCGAAGACCCAGGTGCAACTGCTGAATTTGATTTTACTCGATCAGGCTCATAACTTCTCAGTGAAGATTCCAATTTACTAAAATTCTTGCTCAGTGAAACCCCTGGTGAAGTCATCTTGAACATTGATGAATAGCAGCATGTTATCCGTAGTCTTGGAAGTAGCACCCTTCACTAGTTGATCACTCAAGCCAAAGTTGAAAGCCTTTCCAAAAAAGGATCCTTGTACTGGTATCAATAGTGTGCGAATAACTAAATAAATCCTTTCCATGCAGGAGTGCTCTCTCAACTGATTACACAGTTCTAGAACGAACTGAAGCTATTAAAAAGCTAAGACGGTGGGAAAAAGAACATCCAACTTACTGATGTTGAGATCGATTAACTATTCATAAACACTTTCAAGACATTCAGTGTGCCAGTGGCGTAAGATATCGATTCTCTGTAGCATGAAAAGAACATTATCGAGCAAGAACTTCAACGATTATACACAAAGAGAGATAATTTAGATGAAGCAGCTACGAAAAGAGCTAGATTGTATCTTAAACTGATTCTCCTTCTCTCGGCTGGACACATTCTTACTTTCTACTACATGATCTTCCAAGTAGATTGGCTAGGTAATATCAATAAAATATAACTAGCAGTGATATATGAATATTCAATACATTTCTTATAAAATGCTTTTTCAAGGTTGGGACATCATCGAGCCAATTACATATACCGTGAGTTAAATAACAGTACTACTGGGAATTCTATTCTTTTTGAGGCATAAGCAAGTGCGTTCAGTGAACAGTATTATTGAAGTTGCGAGATAAAAATACTTGCAAAAGAGAGTCATAAAGGATATCTACACAAACTTGATGGAGTAGATTGCCTAGAAGGAAAACCAACTCAACTTCATTGTCTCCAATCAGAAACTACTTCTTAACAAAAAGACTTATAACACGATATTGCTTTCAGATATTTGAGATTATGTGATTGTGTTTTCATTAAAATTCTTAGGATTTTCAACAGAAAATAGATTATCATCGATAAATAAGAAATATGCTCATTGGTTTATCAAAAGTGATTTGTTAATTTGGCGGGATTTCTTGTAATCCTTGAAAATCTTAATTTTTGAAAGGAATTTAAGCAACAAAAAGAAAGTACAATTGTAGCTTAACACAAAAAAAAATGGATGAGAATTTCGAGTTAGTGTTCCTTAAAGAATTACCTTCTCTTCCAGATATTTCGAAGATAGCCTTCACTGGACTGATACTAAGCATCGAGGATTCTAACATCATCGAGCATAACTAAGAAAAGGATGTGCCTCACAAAGTTGCAACAAGTTGATTTCGTTATTTCTCAAACTGCATTCATATTTCTCAAACTGATTTTTGAAATAAGTACAGTCTAGGATTCTACGGGTGAAGCAGAGCTATTCTTCGAGATATATAAGTTTTGTAAAGACGAGTTTCTTCCTTTCAAGGCGATTTCAGGGATTGGTACACTCCGCAAGAGACAGGTGTCGGGAGGATTAATATGTCGAATAAACGTGCATAGATTCAGTAAGAGACAATATCTAAAATACTTTCAAATATTTTGTAATACTCCTTTTATTTGCTTCAGGGATAATCCATGACTCAAACGAGGAAATGCTAGAGTATATGCATATTTAACGCTACAAACTAACAAAGCAACTGAGAGAGAAATAGATTCAAGAAGAGAATCTCAGTGAAAAGATTAAATTGTAAGTTGATCAAAAGGTTAGAAAGATAAGCGAGGAGTAAATGCGCGATTTGAAATAAATTAACTTCCCTCAAAAAGAAGCAACTATCGAGACTAATCGAGCAAAATGTTGCTAGATTATTGCAGGTGAACTTATGCGAGTGCTGCATGAATTACAAAATGCATACCTCTAAAAGCAATTTGATATAAATATAAGCAATTGCAATGCTCTTGTTGGCATAACAGAGATATTGAAAGACGAAGGATACTTTGATACTCTAAGCAGCTTCTATCGATTAGAAACTAATGAGTAATATTCAGCGAAAACAATTTCTGTTATGGAAGATTTATGCTCTGCAAACATTGCAGTTTTGCATCAGCCAGGAATGCAGCCAACTTACAAGCTAAATGCGGAGGTATTTGATAGGATTCTCTGCTAAGCTGCGGACATCGTTAGGTTCAGAGGATCATCTGGATGCACGAGTAATATGATTAGAGATAAGCTTTCTAGGTCAAATGAGTTTAAATAAGTTAGTCTTGATTATTCTTTGTTCTCTGAGAATTATGTTAATTTTCTGATTAAAATACTGAACATGAACTAGAAAGTAGTCATGTTAGATGCCAAGCGCTTTATCTCCATAGAAACAAATAACTGAACAATCAAATAATAGCAAGTTTATTTACAGTCATTAATATGTCTGTTTTTGTTTTGTCAAAATAGATCAATTAGTTTAAAACAAGTTTGATAATTTGATTCTTTTGTACGGATTGTTCATATAAAACCAGCATTTTAGATAGGATTGAATTAAATACAAAGCCATTAACTGCTCTAAAATTTGCCAATCTAACCTCTCTCTTTTTCTCTATTTTTCTTTTAATTAGCTTTCTCATTTTATTAAGATCTTTTCACACTATTTAAACAATAATAATTTATTATTTACACAGTATTTACCATCAATTATCATTCCTCCATAAAGAATTATTCTTTTAAGCTGTTTCACAATAGAAGGTTCTTGATGGCGAGTTCTCAAATTTTCTTAAATAATAATTATTCTAACTAGGAATCCTAGCTGAATCTACTTTAATATTGATCTTTCTTCTATTTCCTTCCATATTCTGTTTTTATCCTCCGATAAAAATGTTATTATTGATATTAGAACTCAATTTTTAGTTGACATTGTTCAAAGAAAAACCATTTGTCCCACTCAATGCTCTCTTACTCGAAGTTGTATCACAAACCACATGGCAAACTAGCGAGGAAGTAGCATTACTGAAATTTCCTTATTATGTCCTAGAAAGAGATAATGAAGAGTGAGGTGTAATTTCTCTTGTACTGGAGTTCATTTGTTCAAGAGCAATCTCAACTCTTGTTCGCTAACAGCTAGAAGCAGGCCTATGATTCTGATGATGACTAAGCGAGGACATGTATGAACTATTTTATTTATAACGATGTAGAATGCTGCTATTATTGTAAAACGAATTTTTAGAAAACGAAAAGATTTCTTCTTAAGGTAGTTTTTAATGCTTTTCCATTATTTGTTCAAGGTAACTGCTAGTGTTACTATCGTTTCTCTTAGTTTCTTGTTCTCGAATTAGAGGCTAAGAAGCAACATACTAAGATACATTTTAATATGCTTCCATAAAAACTGGAGAAGGTTTCATATTTATTCTGTAAGGAGAACTTTACATATGATTCACAACAATTATCTTCTTCCCTGATTGAGGTTAACACTGCGCAAGTGTATCTAATTTATGTGAAGTTTCTGTTGGAATAGTCTTAGGTAAACTTCTGCAGGCTCTATGCAAAGAAAAAACAATTAGGGATTTGTTGCTTTTCATTAAAAAGGATGCTTACTTTTGAGAATGTATTGAAGAAAGCAAAGTTTATGGTTATTTAATTATTTGAGTACTTTAAAGTTGTTAGTATTCTTTATTTTGGTTTATTCTAGTTTTTCTCTTAGCTGAAACTCCTTTTTTACTAATTTTAGATGATTTAGAAGAATAGTTTTTGATGAATATTTCTTTTAAATCCTTCTGATAATTCTATTAAATTTTAGTTAAAATAACAAGAAATAATATTGATAAAGTAAACCATGATTTATTTTTATATTACATCGTAATCTTCATTCATTGATTCGTTATCTGAATCTCCTTCCGAGAAAGCATCACTTTCAGCATGAATTTTTGGAGTATCTATGTCTTCATTATTTCTCTTTTACTATATTATTTTTAAAAGAAATCAATAAATTCAATGTAAAAAAGGAATGATTTTTAATATTATTCTAAAAAAGTTATCCAAATAATTAAATTGATTGTTCTGTGAATTACAAAATACTTATTCAAAAGATCATTCTCTCCTAAACAATCTTAAAATCCTAATGAAGCAGTATGTCCTTTCGATGGTGATGGCCTATCTATTGTTTTAGGCCTTTAAAGTATCTTTTTCTTGGAGAGAACATCATTCTTTTGTGATTCCTCAGATTGATTTGGTTTCTCAATTAAATTGAGTTATTTCCTTTTCTTCACTGTTTCTTGTTAATATATTCTATTTTCACAGCTTCCTCTTCTTCTTACTCCTCTTTCAATATTCCTCATCTTTTCAATAGCCATACCTTATTCTACTTAATTGCCTTTTCAATTAATAGAAACAAATTATGTTTTACTAAACTAAATAAAGCAAATAACTTACTTTTTTCAGAGTGGATTTTCATTTTTTGAAGTTCATTAAGTTTCATCATAGCAGTCAAATACTCTTTCAAGGAAGTAACCATATCCTCTCCAATTTGAATCCAATTTATTGGTTCAAATTCAATACTGATTTGATCATCTTTTCATAATGTCATTCAAACAATACACTATTAGAACTCAAGTTTTGCGTTCAAATATCAATACCTCGATAATAGCTATAATTTGACGCCTCCAGAGTGAATGAATTCGAAATATTATATTTTTAGAAGAAAACAGCTCGAGCAGTTGTTTGCTTACCTTCAGAGATGCGAAAAATGCATGAATAATATCTAAACATGTCACAGTGTTAGGCGAGAATTCTGCTCAGCAGTCTGCACTCGTAATAGCGAGGATCAAAGATGCTGAAACTAGGTCCATATGTGAATGCATTCTTTTTAAGGGAATGTCCATGAATGTCGAGAAATAAGATAATATTATCTTTGCCTTTACTTTGCTTTTCGAAAACTAACTTTTCTAAGCCTGCCACTGTAGGAAAGAGCATTTTATCCTTTAAAAAAATCAACACTTCTCTTATTTTCTTATGTAAAAGCATATTAATCTTACTGATGATGCAAATACCCTGTTTAAATCTTTGCCTGCTAGTCCTGTTCTGTAATTACCTAAGACTACTCCATCGGGATTCAACATAGGAACGATCTTAAATACATATCTAAAAAGAATATTTTAAGGTTTATTTCTTCCAAAGAAATGTCTTTTTTACTAATTTCTAAGTTCAGACGATTCGGATGAGAGTAGCTATAATATCAAGCCTTCTAAAATGAAAGAGCTGTTAGACTCTCCTGGATGAACTCTTCCTGAGACTAGCACAGTCTTTCTGTGCTTAATCAATGATTCTTTCTCAGAAAAATCTAATCCAAACAATAAAAATAATAATAGTGATAAAATACCAAAATATGTTTAACAATTAGAAACCTGTAATTTCAAGATATGGTGTATTTAACCCTCCTAGAGATGTTGTAAGTGTATGTTCTTTGATAATCATCAAATGCTCATATGATTCTCTTAATTATTTATTAAAGTTTTATAGCTTCGTGTATGTATAAGGCACACAATAAGCGAATGACACAACATCATCGTCATCAAGAAACTCATACTGATAGGATAGTCTGTAATAGTCTTTTTAGGTTTCATAATCACTTATCAAAAAGAAATTAAATGTTAATTTAATTTATTAGAAATCTCATAATTTTATTAGATAACCTATTTAATATGTATTACTCTTATGGTTGTTATCCGTATGAAAGGAGATTCTTGGAATATCCTAGGACAGTGCCAGCTTATTTCCATTTTCCTTTTTTCTACTAGAAAACATACGGTCTCATTCCCTAATTGTACATCAAAATAATATTCCTATTCTTGAACATCATCATTGTTTTGATATCTCATTTGTTTTCTTACTCGACTGTACAATGATTTTGATTTAGTAAAATTACAGATATTTAGTCTTACTGTTTATCCAGCATGAGCGCCAGTTATTTTAAAGTAAAACCATTACAAATGTCCACAAGTATTAGAGTCAACTCTCATGAATAAATCGTAATTATTTATGCCTGTTTGTATCACACAATCTAGATTTCCTCCTTCAAACTAAGAGTCAAATGTAAGACTATTGAGTCTATTGATTTAGCTATTCATTCCAGTGAATGGTCTCAAATAAGAAGATTTTTAAGGAGACAAGTTTTTTAGTTTAGGAGAAGAATTCTTAACGTTAAGCATCTCTGATATTTTAGATGGACGAAGACCTAAGTAAATCAACTAAAATTGGAAATCAATTGGCTATTTAGCAAGATGGATCACAATAGAATCAACAGGTTCAAACTAAAATCTAAGAGGTAATAACTAATAGAAACTATGAACATTTAATTTAGGTCTCCATCTAAAAAAAGATTAAGAAGCAAACATAATAAGACTAGGTTATTTGGAGTCAATCTTCAATGATAAATTAATTCTTAATTTTAGCAAATTATTTTCTTTTATTAAATGCAAGCTTGAATTGACAAAGAAAGGATTTAAGTCCTACGAAAGCAGTACACCCTAAAAGAATTTACCCTAAAATGTAATCAGCTTCAAGGGAGTAGTGTTTAGCAGCAAGAGGCTACGAAGGTGGTAGCTGTTCATATAAAAATATATTTTCTTCGATCTAAGTATTGCTAGTAACATCATACTATTGATCATCATCATTTTTTTCATTGGATTCTTATTCTGAGCTCGCAGATTCATCTGATGAATTGATTTCTCTTGAAAATACAATATTCTTATCATTAGACTTTCAAATATACTGATACTCGCATTTACATACATACCTGAAGGGCTTGTTCATATGCGTGATAAAAATGGTTTCTAAATGGATTCCACAGTATTGATATTGTTTAGTTTTAACTTTTCTAATTAATGCGTGTTTTTGAAGTCTATTTTTTCTTTCTCATGGATTTTAATATCTTCGTTGATCTGCTAGTTAATCAATCTTCTTAAAAAAAGGTACGTTAAATTCGAGAGGCAGTAAGGAAGTTTATTTTTGGTTTCATTTAAAATATGTAATCGACTCTTATGAGAAATAATCTTAATTTGGTAATTTACCCCTTATTATTGTCTGTGGACATTTATTTCTAAAATATTTTCATTAAAAATTAGAAAACAGAATTATTTATTCTCTTTGAGAAAGTAACACATCATTATGCTTTTAAAATACACACCCACACACATAATATCTTTCTTTCTTCAAGATTTCGTAATGGAAGAGAGCATTTTTCTAAACTTTTCCCAAGTAGCTTCTATGTAATTCATAAGCTCTTCTTTTTGTCTTTCTTCAAACGCATCGTATTTCACTTGTTTGACAATTGAAGCAGGGAGGGCAGAAAAATCTTCCTTAATTGAAGTATGCAGAGTTTGCAGGGTTTAGTTTTTTTTCTCAAGTTATTTTATGAGTGGGTACATCATCTTGTAGCTTTCTTCGAGTAATCCAAGTTAACTCACTGGATCATAGATTTAATTTATTTTTTCTTTGAATTTCTACAGTTCAGCTGCTTAGTCTACTGCTGGAACTACAGGAACGGGCTTTTTTAAAGGAGAATTAGTAATGCTGTTGTTCATAATTGAAGTACCTGTTTTACTTGGCTACTTTACAGAACTGCTTTGGGTAAATGAAGCACGTGAAGATTTAGATTTGCTTACATTACTTCCTTGAGAGGTATTTTTATTCACAGGAGGCTCCTCAATTGGTGTAGGGGGTAAAGGGATAAGAGGAGCAAACAGTTCGAAAGCTCGAGGTGGTCTGATCTACAGAAAATTTAGACGGATGCAATCATCGTTCACTAGAAAAGGAATGAGACGCATAATTGCTACGTTCAGAGGCGTCTTTTCAGAGATTGTTCCTAATCAAAACAAAACAAGCAGAGAATATAATAAAATCCACGTTAAACACAGGATTACAATAAGTTACCTTAACAAAACTCTCGATAAGCGATTTCTGCCCATCGAGCACTCTTTTTCGGCATAGTTTTATTAAGAATCTTAGAGAAATCTGCATATCCAATAAAACATTCATGCCTTGGATTTGATTTGAGTTTCAGTGCAGAATAAATGCTCTCTAACTCAAAAAATCGCTGATCGATGATCGTTTCTAAAATGCAACGAGTCAGAGTATCGAATCTAATGTACCCTTCTTCTTATTCTTCGGAGCCAGAGTAAACTCCCAAAGGATCATTTACTCTTTAGGCAACATCTTACTGAACCTTTCAATATTTGAATTATTATTTTGTCAGTTTTAGGTAACAAATTCTCAACAATTTATTTATGCCCTTACTATTCGCTTATATTTAGTCTCAAGGGAAGATAAATCGAGTTTATTTAGATTCTCTTCGGTGACAATTGTCTCCCAAACTCTCAGACTGTAGTCTTAAGGGACAAGATCTAGACATTTCTAAAGAATATTTGGCAAGAGAGGCAGACAATTATTTGAGCCAAAGTAATTCTTTGCTGTCATTCTGACTAAACAAGCAACCTTATGAAGAATATTCTAACCTTCTTGTGTGCGCATATATGCTTTCTTGAACCTTGCTCGATTCACACCTTAAACAAGCAGATAATATCTTTTATTATTACTATTATGATGAAGCCTTGAATTACCAATAGAAGTCGAGTAAGTAGATGAATTATATGAATAAGAAGTTTATCCTTCAGAATCTGATTCCAGTAACTCATCGAGTCCACACATCTCGCAAAATATCTTGAATCTCTCATTCGATTTGCCGTATTTCTTCAAACTTATCAGATAATCTAATAAAGTTCTTGTTAGCTTCATAAAAACTAAATAATTATGTCATTTTCTTCAAAGCTAACCTTTCAATAGTGACTCTGCAATATCTTTATTTCCAAATTTTTTGAGAAACCATTCTGAAACATACAGATGAAGTGGTGAAGAAGGTCGAAGATCTTGCTCATCAAAAATATCAGAAATTAGCTTATCAGCGTAGATTGTGTTGATTGTCATGAGTAGCCACTCTTTAGATTGCACAGTAGCACTTTTTAAATAGAGCAGAGGCTAAAGGAGGATCTAGGAAATATCATTTTCTTTTTTTTAAACTGGATTTTTTTCTACGATAAACGTACATTGTACCTGTTTATCAGCACTATAGTACGACTTTACCTTATTTTTGAGTTCTTCTGATGCCTTAGACGATTACTGCTATTATTGTACTTATGGCTGTGTTCCAGAATCTAATGTTCCTTCTTTGCTAACAGAAAATAACTGCATTTTTTTATTTTGTTTTTGAAGCTGCTCATTTAACCGTTTATTTTCTGTTTTTAGATTTTCTAAAATCTAAGAATAATAATCCTCCAAAAGCTGAATAGTTTTGTTAGCTGGGTTGTTTGTCTAATTGCTGCTATTATTCCCATTATTCTCACCTGCTTTGATAAGTCAGTAAAACACATTGTCATATAAGAATGCAAATTGTAGTTATTTTACAATCTGTCGATGATTTATTCTGCAGTGATATTAATGTGTGAGAGAACTTGCTGCGTTCACTCTGTAGTTCCATACACATCTTGGTTAATTGCTCGTTTTCTTAGGATAGCTTGCCTAATTTGATCATGCAAGTGTCGATCTTTTCAAAATTACTCTTCAAAAGTCCCTCTAATTCTTCAAAAAGAATGCTCACCTACACAGAATATGCAAAAATAATAGTATTTCACAGGATGTTTGTTTGCTTGCTTTACTATTTACTTTTTCATTTCTGGAGTCTGTCTTAAGCATGCTCTTAAATTAAAACAAGCTCTTCACGTAGACATTGTAGCTTTGCTTCTTCTCACCATAAACTTCAAGTTCCTTTTAAATAAAATAGTTGATTTAAGTCCTTTTCTTCAGAACTAATAATCCTTGGCAATATTATCAAATATTTCATACTTTAAAGTAGAAATTATAAGTATCCATAAGAATCCTAAGAGCATCTTGAAAATCTGTGATCAGGATCACTTATTTATCTTGAAATTTATTCAATCTCTTCAGACTTTCTTCTTAGTTAACAATGTACTTCTCATAAAAATTAAGGATAAGTGCGATCTCCTTACCGATGATCGAAGCTATTTCCCTATTGATCTCTTTGTCTTCGCAGTTTTAGACTAAAATATCAAGAAAAAATTTATCAAACAGTCCTCGCATTTTTGCTTCTCGTTGCTTTTAGATTTCCACAAATTCCACAGATTACATCTAGTTAATGCAGTTAATTGCTTGTTTTTCATTTTCTCCTTGGTTCTCTAAGATGTAGAGTAGATCGTTAGAATAGGATCCAAGAATTTTCATTAAGCTGTTCAAGTTCGGCATGCTCTTAACTATTTTCAAATTGTTCATAAACATAGCCTCTTTTTTGTTAGTAAATGCACTTTTTTCATTTCTGTTGAAGTTAATTGCTGGTATTTTCTAAGCAAATTGGGAAAAATGTTAACTAAAGCACAGAAAACAAGCTGTTTGCAATTGAAGATAATAGTTTACTTGTCTAAGGGGAGATGTACTCTTTCTATTGAGAATTTATGGAAAAGATTGGTCTAGTTAACCATCATGCTGATGTTGCTGAGCGAAATTTTAAGTTGTTTTAGCAACTTTTACTCTTTAAAATCGGTTATCTGGGCTAGATGAGTACTCTTGCCAAAATAGTAAATTAGGATAAGGATTGTTAAGATTGTATGTAGTTACATTTCAAAGAAGAAACTGTTTGAAGATTGTCCATAAAAGATAAAAGATAAGTTGAGAGGAATCTATTTACAAATTTGATTCTACTTTAGAAATTATTTCAATTCAGAAAGTAATCAAGTAAAAGAGAAACATTCTTTTCATCTACTCTTAAATTAATCAGACTTTTATTAAGAAATAAATATTGTCTGATTAAGAGTCATTATGAAGAAGAATCTAGAGACTATTCTTCAGATTCAGTTTTAAAATAACAAATTGTTATAATTTTCAAATGCAGCTTCTATTTTTATCAAATTGTTAGGATGACATAATCATTGAAAACCTAAGTAAATTATGCTATAGAATCTTATCTAAAGATCAAATGCAGTATTTCCTTTGCAATAGCCTCCTTTATGAATGCAAATAGCTGAAGAACAAGAAAATATTCAGAATTTTTTAGTAAAAAATTAAATAACAATATCATTAAAATATGATGAAAATAATGATAATTTTAAAAAGATTTTGCAGAAAATTCTTTCTATTTTGGCAAGTCTTTTTAAGCTTTTTCAAAGAAATCTTAAATGAAAGAAGAGTAAATTCTTTTAGTTTCTTCGAAATTCTATCTATTTCTAGAAGAAAAAAATGAATTTTCTTTTATTCGCCATCATTAAAAACCAAAAAATACTTCTTGAATACAAGTTCAATTTCATTTTAAAAGATAATAATTTAATAGTACTATTGAATCCCTCAACTCAAAGAATATTCTAGAGATCAAGTGTCATAGCTTATGAATAAATCAAATGATATTCTTTGATAAGTTATGTACAAAATGAATAGGAAAATACAAAAGAAAGAATACTCAAAATATGACTTCACTTTGTTTTCACTTAGAGGAACCGCCTTATCCAGCTGTTTTATTGAGAGTGCTCATGAAACTTAAGGCATTCAACATCTTTATGCTGCATGACTCTGTTAAAGTAAAGAAAATTTATTGAATATCATCACAAACTAATAATAAAGGATATTAATACTTAGGCAGTTTTCTTCATTATTCCCAAGTTTTCGTTAAGGTTCTTTAATGCATTTATCAAAACAAATTGTATCAAAACTCTTGAGTTTTCTGTATAGACTCTCGATAACTTTTTGTTCTTCTGACATTTCTAAGTAGCGCTTATTGCTAGTAGTTTCCTTTTTTATTAATTTTATGATTGGATTCTTTATTTTTCTTATTATTTTTAGGAGATTCAGCTGATTTTTTGCTTTTCTTAGATTATCGAACACAAAGAAGTTTTTCATAAAGATCTTTAGAAGTAACTCTTAATTCTTTCAATGGATTAACTAATTTCTAGGAAGTTTGGAAATTCATTTAAACTAACAAGAATGATGGCAGCAAATAGGCAAATAGGCATAATAGTATTAATGAACAAAACCAAATAGGATTTTAAAAGAATTAATTTATTATTATTGATCCATTATCATGAAATAAAGAAAGTAAAATTGTTGTCTATTGAGTAAATAATAATGTTCTGTTTTTAGAAAAATGCTAAATTTTAGCTCATATATATTTTCATGTAACGCTATTATGTTGCTATTTCATTTTGCATCTTCGAAACGAAACAATTCAGCGATGACATTCTTCCTTTTCTTGGAAATTATTAGCCCAACAATTATTTAAATTAAGAAAAAACAGAAGGAGATAATTATTGCTAGAAATATGGAAAAAATCATATTCGAAAGGCAGGAACCGTTGCTCATGAACATCATTCAGAAATGTGCTGATAAACTACCAAAATGGGATGATATACGTGGAACTATTCCATTTTTTATAACTGGATCAGTTGGAGTAGCATTTTTTCTTATCGATCGAGCTGAGAGAAAGAGAGAATTGTAAAAGAAGAAAAAATCCTTGGATAAGCAGAGATATGCGTAAACATAGGGAAATGCAGTTGAAGAGATAACTACACCATCAGGGATTAGTCAAACGAAGACAACTGAAGAAGAAGAAAAAGAAGGAAAATATAAAAAATAAGAATAGAACTAAATTGGTGAAAAAAATGTACAAGGAAAGCAAGAAACTATTTATAATAATCGATTTGCTAACTCGTCTTCAAAGTTGCAAATTATTTCTTCAGATAACTAAAAGAAAAGTGCCCATCATTTTGGTGAATTGAAGGCTAATACAGATTCAGAAAGAACTTCTAAAAAACCGGAAAATAATTTAGAAAACAATAACTACTTAATGAATAATGCAGAATATGAATTCTTCAATTCCAATAAAGGCATATTTGGAGATGAAGGCACTGCTGATGAAATTGAAAAAAATGCTAATTAAGATCAAGGATCTGATATTGGTTCATCTCAGAACTTAAAGTCGCTTCAACCCAGAGAGAAAAGACAAAAGAGAGCACCCATCAAGATTAACCGCAATTTTGCGACAGATACGGAGAATAATGAGAAATTATAGAAACTCAAGTCGATAGTGTAAAAAGAAAAGAAACTTGAAGATA
>Ga0302271_10001065_pt1 | contig 26936 bp, 23 predicted proteins | sample III_Bog_N1_1_FD_198767 | JGI IMG/M metagenome (GOLD analysis project Ga0302271, IMG submission 198767) | Peat permafrost microbial communities from Stordalen Mire near Abisko, Sweden - III_Bog_N1_1 | ecosystem: Environmental > Terrestrial > Soil > Wetlands > Peat | place: Sweden: Abisko... | reverse complement strand
TACCTTTCTGAGGTGCAAATTGTTTTGAAATAATAGGCTTCGAATTATTTCGCCATGCCTTAATTTTACTCAACAATTGCATACGGAAAGTTGCTTTGTATTGAAGCCCTTCATCAAAACTTGGTTTCGGCAAAAAATCAAATGCTCCTAGATCCAAGGCACGCATAGTTGCATCGGCGCCACTGCGTGTCAAGGAACTGAGCATAATGACTCCAATTCCTTTGTTCAATTCTTGAATACGCCGCAAAGTTTCAATGCCATCTAAGCCAGGCATTTCCACATCTAAGGTAACGACATCCACGGGATGTAAAGCCAAGTATTCCAAGGCTTTCTCACCACTCCATAAGGAAGCAACGACCTGCACAGAAGGATCATCCTTGAGTAAGTCCTCAAGGATGGAGCGAAATACACGCGAGTCATCAACAAGCACAACACGTTTAGGAATCACGAAACGTCTCCCACACACACTTCACAGTTGTCGTTATAAACTCTTGAAAATTCATCTGAAACTTCCAAGAACAAGGGAAAAAATACAGGATCAAAATGTGCGGGAGACATCTGTTGCATGATTTCAACACTATGATCATGGTCGAACGCAGGTTTGTAACAACGTACAGAGCGAAGTGCATCATACACATCCACAATGGCCATCAACCTTGCCTCTAAAGGGATCTCTTCTCCACGCAATCCTTGCGGATACCCTGTGCCATCCCACTTTTCATGGTGAGAACGAGCGATTGCCTTACCAAAAGCCAGACATTGATTCTCTGGAAATTCCTGATGTATTGCATCTAACGTTGCAAACCCTTCCTCAGCATGTTGTTTCATAATCGCAAATTCATCTGGCTCAAGTTTTCCAGGCTTGCGCAGTACAGCATCAGGAATTGATATTTTTCCAATATCGTGCAGGCATGCGGCCTGTATAATTTGCTCTTCCCAAGCTTCATCGAAGGAGTCCAATAATTTTTTCCGCCTAGCTGCCGCGACCAAAATAGAGAGGTAATACTGCACACGCTCAATATGCTTTCCAGTATCATCATCACGAGATTCAGCTAAGGTCGCTAAAGCCCGAATTAATCCGCGCTGTGACTCCAAAAGCGTTCGCGACTTACTCAACAGACTCTTGCGTAAAGCCTTGCTCACACACTCTAGTTCCAAGCGAATTCTACGATTGCGGACTTGCAAATCAACTCGAATTTTGAGTTCTTCAACAAGAGAAATATTCCCGACATAATCATCACAGCCAGCAGTAAATGATTTTCTGCGGCTTAATTTCTGCCGTTGATCAGAGAGCATGATTACCGCAACATCCCGAATACCTTGAGCTGGCGAATGTTTAATGGAGTGACAAGCATCAACACCTTGTAATGTTGCATTTATCAATACAAGATCCGGTCCCCAATCGATAATATTATCTACAATCGAATCTGTAGAGTCTGTCTCGATTAAAATCCATTTAGCGTCTAAAGCAACCGACCGCAACAATTCCCGTTGTGCTTCATCATCATTAACGACAAGAATCCGGTACGGAGCCTCCATGTAATTGATCATTGCAGCCTGCCCTCCACAATAATCGCCCTTGACTTGCAAGAGCAATCATTCATTGCTGTGTTAAATCTTAAACCGAGAAACAGTGACTTCGAGATCGCCAGCCATCTTGGCAAGATCTGACGCAGCTTTATTGACCTGCTCCGCACCCTTATTAGATTCATCGGCAGCAGATTTCACTCCCGAGATATTGGTAGAAACATCGCGAGAACCCTTGGCTGCTTCACCAGAATTCATGGAGACATCATTTGCGCCCTTAGCCACTTCTGAAATTGCACTGGCAATGTTTTTAGCACCCTTGCTAGCCTGGATCACGTTCGAGCTAATATCGCTGCCCGCTTTTGTTTGCTGCTCCACAGCCCGTGCAATGCCTTGTACGGAATCACCAATTTTGACGATCACATTCGACACATCCTCAATGACCTTCACAGCAGAACCAGTATTCTCTTGTACACCTTCGATTCGACGGGCAATATCATCGGCAGCGCGTGCACTCTGATTCGCCAGTTCCTTAATTTCGTTAGCAACTACAGCAAAGCCCTTACCAGCTTCACCCGCACTAGCAGCTTCAATGGTTGCGTTCAGTGCAAGCAGATTGGTCTTATCAGCAATACGCTTAATCACTTCGGTAACATTACCAATCTCCTTAGCGGCTTCGCCCAATTTACCCATGGTCTCTGTGGCGGTGCGACTTGACACGCTTGCTTGATCAGATACACGACGAGCTTGATCAGCCTCTTGAGAAATCTGCGCAATGGATACGCTCATTTCTTCTACGGCACTCGAAACTGCATTCATGTTTTGGGAAAGTTGTTCTGCTGCTCCAGCCACCTCATTGGCATTGACGCTCATCTCTTCGGCTGCGCTTGCCATATTATTGATATTCGTACTCATTTGTTCGGTGGTGCTTGCAACGGTCACCGATTGGTTGACCATTTCTTCTGCGCTAGTCAACAGTTGGTGCGACACGGCCGAAAGCTCTTCGGAGGAAGAGGAAACAGTCTGGGCATTGGTTTTGATATTACCGACAACGTTGCGCAGATTTTCAACCATGGCATTAACGGCGCTTCCTAGTAAGCCTACTTCGTCTTCTGTAGTTACGGTTACCTTTTTGCTGAGATCCCCTTCTGCAACACTATTTGCCAAAGCAACCAATTCTCCCAAGGGCTTCGTGATAGAACGTGAAATCCAAATACCTAAGAAGAGTGCTAAAAGAACCGCAATTCCCAAAAAGATTAAGGTGATCTTAGAGACACTTTCCGCTAAGGCTGAATTTTTCGCAGCAATCTCCTTCGCGGCTTGCACCTTAAGGTCTGTCAATTGTCCAACGACATCACCCAACTTTGAAGCGAGTTCTCGCATCTCTCCAACTTTTCGAGTGGCCTCTTGTGCCTTTTTGGGATCTTCGGCAAGCCTAGACAATTCAGAGATACTGATAACATAAGCACCCAAGTAGGAGCGCACCTTTTCCAGATTTTCTTTTCCTACTGGGGTAAGCAGGGTCGCTTTTACCGAGTCTAGGTCAAATTGAATCGTGTCGGCAAGGACTTTAACCGACTGTTCCTTGGTCTTGATTTCATCATTATCATGGGTATAACTGATCTGCGTTGCTAATAGGCGCAATTTCTGGAAATCAACACCGATATCGGTGATGTATTGAAAGGGAGCGGTACCAAATTCATAAAGAGTTTGATCTGCTGCACCCAAGGCTTGGATCTTATTTACGGCAAATAGACCTACGCCCAGAGCCAATAGCGCGACCAAGATAAAGCCACCAATGAGTTTGGTACCAACTTTTAATTTATTCATTATTCCGTCTCCGTTAAGTTTTATTCATTTATGCAAACATTGCCATTTACCGCGCACCATATACAGAGCCCCTCTGCTTGTGAGGACGACAATAAGGTTTGCGCGACGATTATTATTCAATTCGCGATAATAGATTTGGCATCAAGCAATAGCATCAATTCTTTTTCCATGGGATATACTCCCACACACAATCCATTTTTGGATTTGCGCTTATCTTGGATAGCAGAATCAATGAGAGCTTCTCCTTCTCGGCGATCCACAATTTTTTCTTCGGTAAGGGTTACAATATTTTCAACACTATCAACCAAAACCCCAAAGGGCTCATCAATGGTATTTTTAAAAATCACGACTCGACTGGTAGAGCATACAGCACCAGGCTCGAAACCAAATTCGGTACGTAAATCCACCACTAAATGAATTTGCCCACGAATATTCATGTAGCCACAAATATGCCGAGGTGCATGGTAAATGCGCGTAAGCGCCACTTCTGCGTTCACTTCTTTGACATCGCGAATATCAACGCCAAAGAGTCGACCATCCAAGCGGAATGCGGCCACTTGCCATGAGCCACGTTGCTGCACGGTACTATCCATATACTTCCTCCAATTCACTAGGCTCTGCCATCCCCATCAGCGCAGCAGGATCAAGCAATAATGTCATGCGATCTTTAATTAATAAGGTTCCTTCTACACCGGCACCTCGGTAACTCCGATGGTCTAATTGACAATCAAATTCGCCAACATCTAAAACATTTGATATGAGTATTCCGTAGGGCTGCCGATATTTATTGGGCAACAACAAATACATTTCTTTACGCTCTTCGCTAGATGCGATTTCCAGATATTGATCCAAGCGTAGCAACCGTGTCGATTGCTGATCCACTACTAAGAATTCACGCGTACCGATGTGTTCCACCTTATCCATCTGAACATGTTCAATGCGCTTAATTTTTTCCATGGGAACAGCCAACTGTTCTTGGCGCCCATTATCAAAAAGCAAAAGTTTGCGTCGAGTTCCTATGGACTGTGTTGTACCCGGCTTTGCATCAAGCTTTAAGTCAACCTTTTGTTCGCCTTCCAATCGAATCGCACTATGACGAGAAATTCCTAACACATCTAGGATCATGGCCACAGAACCATCGCCTAAAACTGTTGCACCAGAATAAATTCCTAAATCCTTTACTGCTCTGTGCATGGGCTTGACTACGATTTCTTCTGTTCCAATAATGCGATCAATAATTAATCCAAAACGAGATGTCCCAACTTTGAGAACGGCAAAATTTAATGAGCATCTACTCGCTTCACCATTTTGTTGCGACTTTTTAAATTCATTAACCTGAGCCTGTCGTTGGTTCCGCCATTTTTCGGTAATTTGCCGACGCACATCTTCATCAAATATTTCATTGCGATTTAAAATTTCTTCGAGGCGAATTAAGGTCAATAAAGAATCGCGTAAACGAAACACTTCGCGAGCCCCCGCACATTCCACCCGCTCCAAAACATCATCGTCATACAAGCAAACTAATTCGACGAGGTCTATTTGCGGAATAGCAAACCGCTGTCCCAAAACCTCCACAACCATGCAAGGAATAATGGCTAGGGTTAAGGGCAAGCGCAGGTGCATCGTGGTTCCACGGCCTTCTTCGGATTCAATCTCAATGATTCCGCCCAAACTTTCTACGCTAGTCTTAACCACGTCCATGCCCACGCCGCGACCAGAAACCTCGCTCACTTCATTTGCCGTCGAAAATCCTGGCAAGAGAATAAGAGACACGAGTTCGGCATCAGACATTCCAGCCAAAGCGTCCTTAGTCTTTAAGCCTTTTTCTAAAACTTTTTGACGAATGGCGGCTCGCGAAATTCCGTTCCCATCATCCGAGATATCTACATGATAAGCACGTAAGTTGATTTTCCCTTCTGCAGCCTTCCCCAATTCTTTACGCGCCGCAGGGTCTTCAATTCCATGGTCGCAGGAATTGCGGATAATATGTGTCAAGGGATCCACTAAGGCGTCAAGAATATTTTTATCCAATTCGACTTCATTGCCTTCGGTCTCTAGCACAATATTCTTGCCTAACTTACGTCCTAAATCGCGAACCACGCGAGTAAAACGCCCAAAGACATTTCCTATTGGTTGCATGCGAGTACGCATAATGGTTTCTTGCAACGCGCTTGTTACTAAATCCAAGCGTTGGGTAATTCCACGATCCATACTTTCATCTTGTTCAGTGAGCATCAGCTGCTGATTGCGCACCAACACAAGCTCGCCAGCCAATTGCATGAGTCGATCCAGAATGTCTACTTTTACCTTTAAGCTATCTGATTCTGTCGCTTTATGCTCCAAAGGATTCGAGACAATGAGTACGGATTCTTTTTCTTCCGTTGGTTTGGTTGCTAATTGTTTTTCGGGTATGGGAATTAGCACAATTTTTGCCGCGTCCGGATGACTTGCTGCAGACATTAAATCGGGCTCAAGTACCGTTGAAAATAGCAACTGGTAGAGCACGGGATCACTTTCTTGCGAGACCAGAATATATCCATCATGGACTAGCCCCATTTTTTGCAAATATTCCAATAATGCAATTGGCTCCAGATGATGTTTCGTGTCAACAATATTTAGATCGTAATCTAAGCGATATAAATAGTGACCTTTGGGGATTTTTTCCCAATCTATTTCTGATACCGTCCAAGGCTGTTCCATGGAGATCTTTATCTTAGCGACTTCGTGCCCTGAATCCATTTGCTGTTGTAAGCATTGCAAAATCTTCTTTTCGAGCTCTGCAGTATTTTGCGCATTACTCGAACCGATATCGGCAAGCATGGCATTCAAGCGATCTACGCCACTCAAAAGGGTATCTAGAACCTCGGGTGTTGGTAGCACGATATGTTCACGCATGCGGTCAAGTACCGTTTCCATGACATGAGCAAGACCGCCAATCCTTTTTAAATTGAAGAACCCTGAACTTCCTTTAACCGTATGCATGGCGCGGAAAATTCGATTCAAGACTTCAGGATCGGTTGCAGATCCACCCTTCTCTAGAGCCATGAAGTCTTTTTCCACTTGGGCTAAATGCTCTCGTGACTCCGAGAGAAATTCGTCCAATAAGGAGATTTCAGGCATGAATCGCCTCTTCATGTTGCTGGAATAAATCCCGCAATTGGGAAAGTTTGAATAATGGCTGCAAGCGTTCTTGCACATTTTCAACCACGATGTGACGGCCTAATTTCCCTGAATTCAATTTTCGTTGAAAAGTGACCAGAACCGCCATGCAAGTAACATCAATGGATTGCACCATAGTTAGATCAAGAAAACCAATCGCAGAACCACTATGGAACCACTCCATGAGTCCATCGAGCAGGGTGGTTGCTTCTCCTGCTATTAAGTTTCCTTGCGGTCTGATCACCCAGTTTCCCTCTTCATTTCTGGACTCGATTTGAGATCCATCTAGAAGCATTGAAGTCATCGTTGTTGACATTATTCCTCCATTCGCAGGTATTATTTCAGAAGCTCAGAAACAACACCCAACAGTTCTTGATCATTAAAAGGCTTCTTCAAATAATTCGTACAACCATTGGCTTGTAAACTACCCACCGTCTGCTGATCAAAAAAACCACTCATCGCTAATATTTTCGGACAACACGTCTCCGTTACTATTGCACTTAGAAATTCAATTCCAGACATTCGCGGCATCTGTACATCAGTGATCACCAAGTCAAATTTTGCTGACGAGTTATGAAAGGCAAGCAAAGCGCCATCTCCATCGGATGCAATATTCACTTCGTAACCCTCCAGCTGCAACACTAATTTCATTGTCCGCAAACACGCAATATCATCTTCTACGAGCAATATTCGTTTCATGTGTCCCCCCATCGATTAAGCAAGTCGCGTGCCAAACGCCCTATGGCGCTATGCAAGATGCTAATACCTAGATATTGCGCAAAAAAAGAAACCGTCGCCATAGGACGACGTAAAGAATTTTGTCAGTGACTAAATATTCAACGCCAAAATATTTGGCGTACACCATTCAGGTACGGAAATTCCCCTTTGGGGGATAGCACGGAGTATCGTCGAGATCTTGAAGATCTCAATTCTAAAAGCCAAAATCCAAGATGAGCCTTTCGTCAACATCCGAGGTTTCTGCATGAGCTCGTTTAAAGCGATTCAGAAGCGTTTGTCTTGATACGCCAAGCAATGCAGCTGCAACGGTCTTATTGTCTTTGGTTCGCAGCAAGGCTTCGTGAATCAGCAGATCTTCGACCTCGCGTAGTGAGGGTAACTTTTCTCCAAATTGTACGGTAGCGCAAGCCATACTAGACACAGACGTAGTTGAGTCCTCGACAGGCTTACTTGTTCCAATCCAACGGCGCAAAACATCTTCATCAATAATTTCGTCGCGAGAAGCCGAACCAGCCACATCAAACACCATACCCTGCAGTTCTCTAACGTTCCCAGGAAACTCGTATCCAATTATTCTTTTAACCAGATTATGGGCAAAATGCGTTGAGAATACTCGCCCCATTTGCTGACCCGCTTTTTCCAAGGTGGAAAAGACTAGCAGAGGCAAATCACAAAGCCGCTCACGTAAAGGGGGAAGATTAATGCAGTGCGATTGTAGACGATAATAGAGATCTTTGCGGAACGTAGACATCGATGCAATGGGTCGATGAGTTGCCGCTAAAATCCAAATATGCACCTTACGAGGGCGATCTGCTCCTAATGGATAGTATTCACCTTCTTGAATTAAGCGAAGTAATTTGACTTGACTTTCTGGAGTTAAATCTCCAATTTCATCAAGGAACAAAGTGCCTTCATCCGCTGATTCAACTAGGCCTTTGCGGTCAGTCAATGCTCCTGTAAAGGCTCCTTTGAGGTGCCCAAAAAGAGTGTCGCTAAATACAGCATCATCTAGACCAGCCACATTTACAGCAATAAAAGGCGCACGCGGATGGCGCAAATTATGCAAGGCTTTTGCCATCAATTCTTTGCCTGTTCCCGTTTCACCAGTGACCAGCACAGGCATACCCGTTTTGCTAATCGCCTCTGCATAACTGAATATGCGCTTCATCTTTATGTACTGCGTATCGATATGAGAAAATGCTTGGGGATTTTCTAAACCATCGCGCAGCAAGCTCTCACGTAAGCGCTCGGTCTCTTCTAAAATATCTAGTCGCTCCAATTGCTTGCGCATCATTTGCGCAAAGCTTTCTGGATGAAGGGGTTTAACCTGGTAATCTTTCGCACCAGCCTTCATACAAGCCACGGCAATATCAACATCCAATGACCCCGTCAAGACAACCACGGGGACATGCGGAAATTCTGCTACGATTTCCTGCAATAAAATAAAGCCATCCATCCCAGGCATAGTAAGATCTAAACATACAACGCTAGCCCCCATCTGCCGAATGCAAGGAAGCACCTTGAGCGGGTCAGGCATGGTCAAGACATATTCAAGGCCTTCTGCGAAAAGGCTTAAGCGGGCTGTGCGCAAAAAAGCATCATCATCATCCACTAAAATTATGGGCAGTTCTGGATAAGCCATTAACCTCGATCCTTTGGAACACAATGCGTAAGCACAATTTCTACTCGAGTTCCTTTTCCTTGTTCTGAACAAATATCCAATGAGCCATGGTGCGCTTTCACAATCCCCAAAGCAATAGAAATTCCAAGCCCCATGCCACCACTAGCGTGACGGGTGGTAAAAAAAGGCTCACGAATTTTACTGAGTAATTCGGAAGGAATTCCCGCTCCAGAATCCTCCACAGAAATACCGACTTTTCCATCTTCACGTAAACGGTATGCAAGAGTGATCCACCCTTGCATATTCGGCAAAGCATGGCATGCGTTGGTGAGCAAGTTAATGAGCACCTGCTCCAATTGCATCTTCTTTCCAAAAACAAACAAATCACTTTCTGCATGCTGAACAATAAAGTGATGTGTATGTCGCTGAATGGTCGGGCCAAGAATCATCAGACTTGCCTCTACCACAGACTTCACAGAAACGATGTCCATCGCTTCCCCTTGATCTTTGCCTGCATAGTCTTTTAAGCCATGGGTAATTCCACGAATACGGCTTGCACCACCAACAATACCCTGCAACAAAATATCCATTTCTTGCTCAGCCGATTCATAGGGAATGCGACAAAGCCGTAAGGAGGGTTTGCTTGCAAATTCTTTTTGCAGAATTGGTTTGGCATCACTCCAAATCTTTGTAACCATGGAAGAATTCATCATGATTAAATTATTGGGATTGTTGATTTCATGGGCAATGCCAGCCACCAGCACACCCAGACTCATCATTTTATCCGCTTGCAATAATTGTCGATCTTGTTCCCGTCGATTTGCTTCTGCTTCGTACAAGTGAGAAATATCTTCTGAAGAACCAAGAACACCTTGGATAGAGCCATCTTCGGCTAGTATTAATGTTTTAAAAGATTTTATGTGATGAGGAACTCCATCAGCAAGTCGAACTTTCTTTTCTTTTGTGATGGGAATATGTCCAACCACACCAGTTTCCAAAATGGAAAGATCCTCTTGACGAATCTCGTGTGCGATTTCTCTCCAAGGCATATCAAAGTCTGTTTTTCCGATAACCTCTGAAAAAGAACTAATTCCTGTCGTAAGTAGAAAGGCGCGATTGCACCCCACATAACGGCCTTCCACGTCTTTCCAGAATACACCAATAGAAATCGTATCTAAAACCATTCGCAAAAAGTTTCGGATCTGAGTCGTCTTTTGAACTTCTTCTGACACAGTTTCTCGGCAAAGAATTCCAATCAATCCATCATCATTTGATTCTCTATACAGCAGGCATTGGAAGGTTTTATGCGATGTACTTAACTCTATTTGGAAAGAGCGTTGGGATTGGTTATGAGGAATCCCTTCTGCAAGTATGTTGCGCGAAGCCAAGGACCAAGGCAAGTCGCAGCAAAAATTTTGACCCACAAGAGTCCCTTGTGAACTTGCAAAATAGCCGATAGCAGCGGCATTGCATTTCTCTATTTGATATCCAGGCCGGACGCGAAATGCAAAAAGTAGTGGAACTATATCGCTAATTAGCGATAGGGGAATGCTCCATGGAATATTTTCCATCAAACACCCTTAAAAAAGACAGCGAGCAAATACATAAGTTCATAAATTACTCGTTTTCTTCCATTTCTGTCCTAATTCTTGTCGACTTTTGTAGAATCCAAAACCCTTATTGAGGACAGAGAATATCAACAAAAGATTCTGTTTCACAATATCAGCATCACACTCCCTGCAATAATCAGTAGCACGCCAAACGCTCGCAATAATTTTCGCCGCTCAAAACTTATCGATTCTGGCTCGATTAATATTACAACGAGTGTTTCAAGGCTTCACGAATATCATCGATCAAATCATCCGCATCTTCGATTCCGAGCGAGAAGCGAATCAGGTTATCGGTAATGCCCACGCGCAAACGCTCTTCGGGTGGAAACGATGCATGCGTCATGGTTGCAGGGTGGCACGCAAGTGACTCCACTCCGCCCAAACTTTCCGCAGGTAAAATCAAATGCAGATTTTCAAAAACCTTGCGCACACCATCTAAGCCACCGCGCACTCGGAAAGACACCATGCCAGGAAATCCTCTCATTTGCTTAAGCGCAATTTGATGCCCTGGGTGATCTGCAAAGCCAGGGAAAAAAACAGTTTCCACGGCTGTGTGGCCGCGTAAAAATTCCGCTACGCGAAACGCATTACTTTCGTGCTGCTTCATCCGTAATGGCAAGGTGCGAATTCCGCGCTGCAACAAATAGCAATCCATAGGCGAAGGCACACCACCCGCAGCGTTCTGATAGAACTTTAACCGTTCCCATAAATCTTTGCGATTGGTAATTAGCGCGCCACCAATCACATCGCTATGCCCGCCCAAATATTTGGTGCAACTGTGCGCAACAATATCAGCACCAAGCGCCAATGGGTTTTGCAACGCGGGGCTTGCGAAGGTGTTGTCCGCAACAAGAATTGGCTTTTCACCATCTTTATTTCTGAACCGACTCAGAATTTCTGAAACGCTAGCGATGTCTAAAATATTGAGTAGTGGATTGGAAGGCGTTTCGATCCAAACAATGCGCGTCGAGGGAGAGAGCGCTGCTTGGATCGCTTCCGGTGAAGAGGCTTGCGCAATAACCGTCTTGATTCCGTATTTGTTGATAACACGGTGAAACAAACGATAGCTGCCACCATATATATCAGGTACGGTCACGACTTCATCACCAGGAATCAACAAATCGACAACGGCAGTAGAAGCGGCTTGGCCAGAAGCAAAGGAAAGCCCAAAGGTTCCCCCTTCCAATGCAGAAATAGTCGTTTCCAATGCCTGTCTACTTGGGTTTCCTGTGCGTGCATATTCAAAGCCCTCACGCAATCCACCTAAGCCATCTTGCGCAAACGTGGAACTAAAATGCACGGGGACATTCACAGCACCTGTGCGTGAATCGGGCTCTTGTCCAGAGTGAACGGCAAGCGTTGCAAACTTCATTAACCAACCTCATTTTGAATGTTGTTTGGAATCGAAAATTTTGTCATTACGGTCTCATTTCTTATGATCTAGTTTGTGTGCGATCCAATCACCAAACCCTTGGAAAATTTGGACAATGACAATCAATATTGCCACCGTGATAATCATGACTCCCGTTTCATAGCGATAGTAGCCATAATTGATTGCAAGGAATCCGATGCCACCGCCACCAACAACACCAGCCATCGCAGAGTAGCCAATTAGACTGATTGCCGTTACTGTGAAGCCGCGCATTAAGCCTGCAAGAGACTCTGGATAAAGGACTTTGCGTATCAATAACCAATCCGACGCGCCATGTGCACGAGCAGCTTCAACTACACCCACACTAACTTCACACAAAGCGCTTTCTACTAAACGAGCAAAGAACGCAATACTTGCAATGGCAAGCGGAACCGATGCAGCATAAGGCCCCGTGGACCTTCCTGTAATCAATTGAGCAAGTGGTAATACCAGAATCAACAAGATCACGAAAGGCAAAGAGCGAATTAAGTTTATTCCTATTCCACCTAGCCAATTCAAGATCCGATTTTCCCACAACATATTCTTACGAGTCAAATACACACCGAAGCCAAGCGGTAAACCCAACAGCAGTGCAAGTGAGAGGCTAATACTCACCATTACACCCGTTTCAAAGAGCGCTTTGGTAAGGTCTTGCCAGAGAATCGAAAGATCGAGTTCACCCATGACGAATTACCTCCAAACGAGCAACATGTTCTTGCAAAAATTGTGTGGCTAGCTTCACATTGTTCTCTGTTCCCTGCAACGAAACCAAGAGAATGCCGATGGGCTTTCCTGCTATATATTCAATACGACCATGCAAGATATTGATCTGCACAGAAAACAAGTGCGTTGTCTCATTCAGCACAGGATCCTCTGCACGAGCACCTAAAAACACTAAGCGAAGAATCTCGCCTTGCTGTTCTTCAAGCACTCGATCAGGCACTCGTAAGTCCAGAGATTTTTCGACAAGCTCACGAGTAAATGCATGTTCAGGATGAGCAAAGAGATCATACACAGGTTTATTCTCAACCACCACACCATCATGCATCACAGCCACACGATGGCAGATGCGCTTGATTACTGCCATTTCATGAGAAATGATAACGATGGTAACCCCAAGCTTGCGATTGATTTCTGCAAGTAAGTTCAGAATCGATTCTGTTGTTTCCAAATCCAAAGCCGAGGTGGGCTCATCGCAGAGCAAGACATCGGGATTATTGGCAAGAGCACGAGCAATACCTACGCGCTGCTTTTGCCCACCAGAAAGTTGAGAAGGCAAGGCCTTCCCCATACCATTCAAATCTACGAGATCGAGCAATTCAGAAACGCGCTTTTGAATGGCTGCCGAGGCGAGCCTTGCCGCGTGCAAGGGTAAGGCAATATTTTCAGATATTGTCTGCGAGTGAAGAAGGTTAAAGTGCTGAAACACCATTCCGATATTTAAGCGTTCACGACGCAAAGCTTCTCCCTGCAAAGACGCGATATTTCGTCCGTCGATCCAGATTTCACCTTCACTTGGCCGCTCTAGCAAATTAATAGTGCGCAAAAGCGTACTCTTGCCAGCACCACTCGTGCCTACAATTCCGAAAACTTCCGCACGGTTCACATGAATCGATACATTTTTGACCGCATCCACAGATCGGCTTTTGCTTCGAAAGCGCACCGAAATATTCTTCAACTCAAGCATGACTCTCCTTACTTCTTTGCAGACCACTTCTTGGAATACCACTCAGGAGCTTGAAAGCTCGAGAAGATGTTTTTTGGATCGGAAGCGATCTTATAGAATGCCTCAGATTCTACGATCTCTTTGAGGTCTTTCACGAATGGCTTACCAAGATCTTCGGTGCGAACAGCAATCACGTTCTTAATATTTTCATCCAGTGTTTCCAATTGGATAGCATCAGAAAGTTTGAGCCCAGCAGCAATGGCAAAATTTCCATTGATGACTGCAATTGTTGCGCTACCCAGCGAACGAGGAATCTGGGCGGCTTCGAGCAAAGTAAAGCGAAGACCTATTGGATTCTCTGCGATATCGCGATCTGTGACTTTGGTCGCATCAATCTCTGGCTTCAATTTGATAAGGCCTGCCTTCTGTAAAAAGCGTAGCCCACGTGCAAGATTTGTTGGATCTTGAGAAAGAGTTACTTCATCGCCCTTCTTCAAATCCTTCAATGATTTAATCTTACTTGAGTAGATACCAAGACCTGCGGTGGGCACATTGATTACAGAAGAAAGCTTCAGATTATGGTCTTTGGAAAACTTGTCGAGATACAATTGATGCTGGAATAAATTTGCTTCCGTTTCCTTGTTACTCAATGCAAGATTGGGCTGCACATAATCCTGAAATTGAACAAGGCTCACCTTGTATCCTTTTTTCTCTAGCGCAGGCTTGATCGCTTGCGAAATCAGATCCCCATAAGGACCTGGAGCAACGCCGAAGCGAATTTCAGTTGGGCCCACAGCCTGTGCTGCAATTGCTCCTGCGAGAATCGAGAGAGCGAACGAGTGAATTTTTTTCATGAGAGCTCCTTGTGGTAGCGTGATTTTTTCTCAGGCAAGGAAGTCGGAATCAGGCACTTAGGCAAATCCGACAGCCCTACCCAAGAAGGGTTTGATTGGCAGTGATTTGGTACCCACGAGGGCTCCCAGCACCGAAATTATTTGTTCAGTGAATTAAAACTAACTCAACTAAACGACTTTGTCAATAGACTTTATAGATTTCATTTTGTCAGCAAAATAAACAGGAAATTTTGCTTAGAACCTATGTCGCGACCTTATGCATAACACCTTTGAGATCGCACTAATTTGACTCAGAATACCAAGCACGACTACGATTGCAAACCTCGCAAACGCGGAGCATTACAGGCACTTCAACCAAAACACCCACAACGGTTGCAAGAGCGGCACCAGAATCGGCACCAAACAAAGCAATCGCGGTAGCCACGGCGAGTTCAAAGAAATTACTTGCACCTATTAGCGCCCCTGGTGCAGCAATGGTGAGATGTCCCCATTTCGGCAAGAATTTCTTTTCAAACCAGCCGCTTCCTTTAAGTTTAAGCAAGGCGAATCGACTCGAAACCCCTGCAACCAAAGGGATTACAATGAAAGCGAGAACGCGATACAACAACACATCAAAAGGAATGTGAAGCGCAGAAGCTCCGCCCACAAGCAAAGAAATGGCGAAGGAATACATATCCGAGCAAAGCCATACTGAAAGACTTCACCACCCAATTGACAAGTAATGTCACCAATAAACCTTTGGGAGCATGCCCCGCATCCTTAATGCTTGCGAAATCAATCTTGAGCATCATCGGATAAATCATGAGCCAAATCAGCAACATGATCACCAGATTAATGTGCGAGCCATGACCAAACTCAAGAGACCGCACAAGGTCGGTAACATTAGGCAGAGCAAGGCCCAACAAGACTCCAACAACCATGCACAGAAAAAACCAAAGAGTCAAATAGCGTTCAAAGAGAGTCATTGCATACCGCCCAGCAATTCGATTGAAAATGGAAAATGTTACCGCGAAATGTTGAGAAAGAAATTCACGACATAAATAAACTATTGGGAAGAGTTTCCACCCATTTGCGGATTTCATCTCGCACTTTGCGATAAGCATCGAGTTGCTCTTGCGCAGAACCACCACGTGCTGCAATTTCTTTCGCTAGCTTAGGAGGATCATCAAAGCCCACATGAATCTTGCGCGTATTGCCAGGAAAGCTTGGACACGTCTCGTCAGCATTTCCACACACCGTCACAACATAATCGAATCCAACATTGAGCAGCGTTTTCACGTTTTTGGATGTGTGCGCAGAAATATCGACACCCGCTTCTGCCATGACTTGAATGGCATTAGGATTCATGCCATGCGTTTCGATACCTGCCGACCAGACTTCGATTTGGTCGCCTTTGAGCTTACGCGCCCAGCCTTCGGCCATTTGGCTTCGACAGGAATTTCCGGTGCAGAGCATGAGGACTTTGATTTTGGATTGCATGAGGACTCCGAGGAACGAGAAGTGGAGAGTTTTAGAGTGGAGAGTGGAGAATTGGGGGAACGCTTTGCAGAACCGAAACCCAATGCCAAAGCAAGGGATTGGAATAAAGCGCCGCACTGATCAGTACATAAGTGGTAATGCATCCAAGTGCCTTCGCGCCGTGCACAGATTAGACCTAGCTTGCGAAGCGGAGCAAGTTTGCGTGAAATATTGAATTCGGGCTCAGCAAAGGCTTTTGCCATTTCACACACGCAATGCTCTTTACCATCGGAAAGAAAATGCAAGAGACCAAAACGCAGTGGGTCACCGAGTGGTTTAAGAGTTCGGGCAAGAATGTCGATCGATTTATTCATCGCTTAAATTATATGCATATTTTTGCAGATATTAAACTCTGGGAAGGTTAGGAACTTGTTAGGACTGAGGTGACCAGTTTATTTCTTTCTGCGCTGGACAACTGAATGTGAAGAGAAATAGGGAAAAGCTCTAGATTCCGCGTCTCAGCTTGGTTCAACACTTTGGTTTCGTTCATAATTCGAGGGCGGCTCAATGATATTTTGTTCACAAATTTCATATGATTTTTGCATGACCCTCGCAAACCACAAGATTACACACAAAGTCAGGGCGCTCCTTAACCTCGTAGCTTGTTTTCGTTGTTGGTAGCAAAGAAATGCGAAAAGAAATGTTTTCCCATTTTATAATATCCCTGATAATCGCCTGTCATCACCATTTACAAAAAACAGTGGTCAAAGACATCGATGTTCAAAAAGAGGAGCTGCTGGAGCCCATTCCTTATAATACATGCAACTTTTTGCATACATTAGCTGCATAAAAAGCAATCACTTTGGGATATCGAGTGGATAATTCTGTAACTTTTTCTCTGTTTGAATTTCTGCTCATGAGGCTAGTCGATGTCTGAAAAAACGATGACTTCTGGTGATCTTAATTATGTGATATCCCTTGGATTAAACCTTGCCATTGTTATTGGCGAAGTTGTGGGCGGCTTAGCGGCCAATAGTCTTGGCTTACTCTCCGATGCGTTGCATAACCTGACCGATGTTGGGGCTCTAGCTCTTGCGCTGACAGCCCGAATCATAATGCGCCACAAGCCAACAACAACTTACACCTATGGATACAGCCGCTTTGAGGTTATGGCTGGACTAGCAAACGCGATGACTTTAATGATTGGCCTTGGACTAGTGGTAAAAAGTGGCATTGAAAGATGGATTCACCCAGAGCCGGTTTCGGGTGGAATTATTCTGGTGGTTGGATTGATTGCACTCACGGGAAATCTTGCTTCTGTTTTTTTGTTGCACAAACATTCTCAAGAGGACCTGAGTAGCCGAAGCGCCTACCTACATCTTCTACAAGACGCGTTAGCCTCTCTCGCTGTCGTTGTGCTTGGACTCTTGCCACGCACGTGGGATTTGGGACGCATCGATGCTTCCGTTTCTATACTCGTTGCCGTTTTGGTAATTCGTAGCGCATGGGATATTCTTCGTCAAAGCACACGCATCTTGATGGAAGCATCCCCATCGTCCCTTGATATTAAAGGTATGGCAGCAGACATCACCAAAGACTTTCCTGAAATTCAGGATGTTCACCATGTGCATGCGTGGTCGCTAGGATCTGGGCAAATAGCGCTTACTGCACATGTACGAATCCATCCCGAAATTCAGGACTCGCGCATATTTCCCTTGCTGGAAGAAATTGAGCATCATCTTATGTATGAATGGTCTATAACACATACGACATTGCAGCCAGAAATCAATGAATGCAATGCCAAGGAATGCATTCCGCTAGCGCAGGCAACAATTTACCGTCACGGGCACAAGCACTAGCTCCCCGTCACCCAAGTCTGTTCACTGAGCTCATAAGCCACCCCTTCTCTTCACAAATTTCATATACTTATTGCATGACCCACGCAAACCACAAGATTACACACAAAGTCAGGGCGATTCTTAGCCTCGTAGCTGTGTTTTCGTTGTTGGTTGCAACTATCGGAGTTCCGCTCGGCCAACACTGGTGCGGAAACATGCTTTCAAGCGAACGCCTATATGCAGCGGCTCCATCATGTGGAATGGAAGAAGAGCACAACTCAGGTGTTTCCCTCTCTGCTCAGGACTGCTGCCGTGATGAGTTGAATCTGCTCGCGGCATCTGGGCTCGACAATGATGGAGCTCAAGCTCTGTCACCCAATCCTCTACCACTACAAGTAGACTTCTTTGCTCAAGTGATTACACACACGCTTGCGAATTATCCTTCGACAAGCTTCAAAAACCCATATCTGTTGGGTTCTCCGCCCGAGTTGCAACGCGACTTCGTGGTTGTTCATCATTCATTCTTGATTTAGAATCACATGAACACATAGGCTCCGCGGCTTATGCTGTTTTGCTGTTCCTATTTCCAAAAATTAATCACTGGCGTTGCCATATATTTCCTTTGCCTTTCTTAACAAGAACGAAGGATCGATCATGGCAATCAAGGAAATGTTCTTTCAACAAAACAACCAAAGGAAGAATCATGAAAAAGATCATCACACTCGTACTCATCACTGTTGCCCTCGCTTGCGCTGGCGAGACGGGCTCACCCAAAGACACGGTAATCATCAAGCCCAGCAAGGAACAACTAGCCAAAGCAACAACACTGAACAACAAGATCTGTCCAGTCTCCAAAGACAAGATTGGGAAAATGGGCTTAGCGATTCCTGTGATCTACAAAGGGAAAATTGTGAACCTTTGTTGTGCGGGTTGCCCTGCTGAATTTGCGAAAGATCCGGAAAAATTCCTGAAGATTGCTCAAGACGAAGTGGCGAAGAAAGCCAAGTAACATATAACACGGATACCCTATGACCAAACGTTGGAAGCTTCACGCACTTTGGATCTGGATCACTTGCCTTGCGAGCCAAGCAATTGCCACTCCATTGCAAGATTATCTCGAACAATACTATAAGAACTCCCCCACACTGAAGGCGGAGGCTTCAAACGTTCTTGCGGTCAAACAACAAGCGAACGCGGCAGGATCTTACGCACCGCCTGAAATTGGATTTGAATGGGGTAGCAAAGCGGTAGCGCCTGCAGCGTCAAACGAATCGATGTATTACGGTGGTATTACGCTGGGGCAAGAATTCATGTTCCCTGGCAAACGTGACGCAATGAAAAAAGCCGAAGCAAGTCGCGCAAATATGGCGCAAGCAGAATATCTTACCACTGAGCGCAATGGCGCGTTCCGCATCGCAGCGGCTTACCTTGATATTTACATGGTACAACAGCGCAGACAAGTTCTTGATTCTTCGTTGCACTTACTCGCCTCCATTCTTGAATCGGCACGCAGACGTTTTGCAACAGGCATGACTGGCATGGAAGACATTTTTCGCTTACAGGCAGAACTTGCACGCTTACATTCGGATAGTATGTCACTTGCTGGTGACGACCGCGCGATGCAACTGATGCTCTGCTCTATCTTGGACACGGAGTCATCAATGTCGGTTCCCCCGATTCATTTCAACGATACGCTCACCATTTTACCTAGTGCAGACTCACTCATAATTCTTGCCCATAGCCGCTCTGAGGTAAAAGGAATGGCTTCTGCAACCCATATGGCACAAAGCGAAATCGATGCCGCGCGTCTACGTAAAATACCTGATATGATGTTGCAAGGTCGCTACATGGTAATGATGGGACCTCCAGAATGGGCTCTCATGGTTGGGTTTAAAATCCCCATAGCCCCTTGGGCTTCCAATGAAATTTCTTCCGCAGAAGGGGTCGCAAAATCTCGTGAGCAAGAAGCGAAAAACCGCGAGCAAGCAATGCGCCTAATGGTCAATCATGAAATTCGTGAAGCCTTGCTACGCATGGAAACAGCGCATGATCGCCTTGTGCAAGTTCGCTCAGAACAACTGACCACAGCTGAGAGCGCATTGCACTCTGCCGTAACTGCATACAGCAACAATAAATCCGACCTAGCAATGTCTCTCGACGCAGCCCGCATGGTCTTGATGGCCAAAGAAGATATTGTGATGGCAAAAACAAACTGGCTTCAAGCCATCTTAACTGTTGAAAAGGCCGCGGGAGTCAGGCCCGGCACTTGGCTTCCTGAATCATCGGCTACCGATGGAGTATTACCATGAAATTCAATACCACACAATCCCTTACCGCAGTAGTGTCCGCAGCTGGTGGTGCGGCTCTCGTATTCTTTCTTTTACGCGATGGGAAAGCTTTGATTCATAACGAGCCCACAAGCAACACACAAAACAGTGAGCAAAATAAGGTCATCAAAGTCATGTTCCATTGCCCCATGCACCCTCAAGTAATTCGCGACCATGCGGGCACTTGTCCTATCTGTGGAATGACTTTGGTTCCCATGCAAGATCATAGCCACGTCAATGACCAACCAAGCGACGCCATCCATATTGAAGCCAATATTATTCAAAGCATTGGCGTGAAAACCGCGGTAGTGCAAGAATCAGAGCTGCGCAAGAGCTTACGCATTACAGGAAGCATAGCCATTGACCCGCAGCGAACAGCGGTGGTGAATTCGCGCACAATGGGATGGATTGAATCCATTGCCGTTGGCTCGGAAGGCTTATCGGTGAATTATGGACAAACGCTAGCAACATTTTATAGCCCCGATTTAGTCGCAGCAGAAGAAGACTATTTGCAAGCCATGCGAAGCCATGATTCAACGCTTGTAACAAGTGCCCGCAAGCGACTTGAGGTGCTCGGTGTTTCGCAAAGCCTAATCGACAGCGTTCACAAAATGGGTGTCGCTATTCGTTCAATCCCCATTCAAGCACCTATCGCAGGCGTGGTTCTTGCGAAGTCTGTAGTGCAAGGGCAAAATGTTATGCCGGGCACAGATCTCTATCGCATTGCAGACTTATCTCACGTGTGGGCCGTAGGTAAAACATACCCCGAAGATCTATCACAACTTCAAAGCGGAATGGCTGCACAAGTGGTGATTCAAGGCCACGAAAACTCACCCCGTGCAGGCCATATTATTTTTATAGCTCCCACCGTAGATCCCGAAACCAAGACCACTGAAATTCGCGTAGGTATTCAGAATTCGCGCGAGCTCATGTTCAAACCAGGTATGAACGCCGACTTGCATATCGAAGCAAAGATCGGCAAGGGCCTTGCAATTCCTGCGCAAGCGGTGATTCGAACAGGGGAGCGTTCGGTAGTAATCCTTGCATTAGGCAAAGGGAATTTTGCACCTCGCAACCTCACTCTTGGAACTCGCCTAGGCGATTCAGTCCAAGTTCTACAAGGCCTCACAGCAGGCGATACCATTGTTACCTCTGCTCAATTCTTGATCGACGGGGAAAGTAATCTGAAGAAAGCCGTGGAGGGGTTTGGGAAATGAAATACCAAATACATAGTGGAAAGTTGCAACATCTGAAGCTCCCGACGAATCCAACACGCATGGTTAGAGGAGAGTGGAGAGTTGCAACATCTAACCCTTTTGTGACAAGGCGTGGGGGATCATTCGTATTCTGTCATTGCCGCGAAGACGGCAATCTCCCAACATCCCTGAAACCATCGATGAATCCCCGGGGCCTATTCCAATGATTTCTTCCATCATCGCATTTTCCATTCGCAACCGTTTTTTGGTAATCCTGGGAACCCTTCTCCTGATTGGGCTTGGAGTCTATTCCGTTCTCAACACCAAGATTGATGCGATTCCTGATTTGAGCGACACGCAAGTGATTGTCTATACCGAAGACAAAGGGCAATCCCCTCGCGTAATCGAAGACCAAGTGACGTTTCCTTTAACGACGACACTGGTTTCTGTTCCTGGCGCAAAGACGGTGCGTGGGTATTCCTTCTTCGGATACTCTCTCGTATACATTATTTTCGAAGACGGCACCGATTTATACTGGGCACGCAGCCGTGTTCTCGAAACATTGAGTGCCGCACAGAAGCGCCTGCCACAAGGCATTACGCCGACTTTAGGCCCCGATGCTAGTGGCGTGGGCTGGGTTTATGAGTATGCGCTCACCTCAGATAAACATTCCTTGCAAGAGTTGCGCTCTATTCAAGATTGGTTTTTAAAATACGAGCTATCGAGCGTCCCTGGAGTGAGCGAAGTGGCGAGCATCGGTGGGTTTGTCAAGCAATACCAAGTGACTGTGAACCCTGATCGCTTGCGCAACTACGGTGTGCGCATGGATGAGGTAGAAGCCGCCATTGCCCGCGCTAATGGCGATGAGGGTGGTGAAGCGGTAGAGATTGGCGAAGCAGAATTTATGATTCGCGGGGTCGGATATTTGCGCAGTGTTGCAGACATCGAAGGGATTCCAATTCGTAAAAGCGCAGCCCCTCAAGCAGGCACAAGCAGCGGCATATCTGGTGGGACACCACGCCTTACAACAGTAGGCACTTCGGATAGTCCAACGATCTATTTGCGCGATATTGCTTCTGTTACGATTGGTCCAGAAATGCGCCGAGGCGTGGCAGAGCTTGATGGACAAGGCGAAGTGGCTGGTGGTATTGTGGTGATGCGTTCCGGTGAAAACGCCATGCAAGTCATCGATAATGTGAAAAAGAAAATGGCCTTGTTACAAGCGGGGCTCCCCGCTGGCGTTCACATTGTGCCGACTTACGATCGCTCAAGCTTAATCCAACGCGCAGTAGATACTTTAAAAGACAAGCTGATCGAAGAAATTCTAATCGTCGCGCTTGTGTGCCTTGTGTTTTTGCTGCATGCACGTAGCGCACTTGTCGCTGTATTTGTGCTTCCCACTTCGATTCTCATTGCATTTATTGTGATGCGCGAGCAAGGTCTCAACGCAAATATTATGTCGCTGGGTGGAATTGCGATTGCGATTGGAGCTATGGTCGACGCTGCAATTATCATGATTGAAAATGCACACAAACATTTAGAAGCAGAACGACGCAAACCCTTGGCAGATCAGCGTCCGCATTGGACTATCATTTTAGAAGCCTCACAGGAAGTGGGTCCTGCACTTTTCTTTTCATTGTTGTTGATTACAGTTTCTTTCTTACCAGTCTTTACGCTGGGTGAACAGGAAGGGCGCATGTTTAGGCCTCTTGCGTTTACGAAAACATATTCCATGGCGGCGGCTAGTATTCTTGCCGTGACCATTGTGCCTGTTCTCATGGGTTTCTTTGTGCGTGGGAAAATTTTACCCGAGCACAGCAATCCAATCAACCGAATATTGGAAAAGATTTACCATCCAATTATGCAGTTCACCTTGCGCAATCCCTTGCGAATATTAGCCTCAGCATTATTGATTTTATTTGTCACTATTATTCCATTTCGAAAATTGGGAAATGAATTTATGCCACCTTTGCAAGAAGGTGATCTGCTTTATATGCCGACCACGCTTCCTGGAATTTCGGTAGGCAAGGCTCGCGAGCTTTTACAACAGACCGATGCTCTGATTAAAACAGTACCCGAAGTGGCACGAGTCTTTGGGAAAGCGGGCCGCGCAGAAACAGCAACAGACCCGGCAGGCCTTGATATGCTTGAGACCGTAATACAATTAAAGCCACAAAGCGAATGGCGAAAAGGTGTAAGCCTCGATAGCCTTATTGCGGAACTCGATGCTCGCGTAAAAATTCCAGGACTAACCAATTCATGGACAATGCCGATCAAGACTCGCATCGATATGCTTTCTACCGGAATTAAAACTCCGATTGGCATTAAAATTTCTGGGCCTGATTTAGATTCCTTGCAAGCCATAGGAAAGCGCATTGAAGACCTTGTACGTAAAGTACCCGGCACCACATCTGCATTCGCAGAACGAGCGGTAGGCGGCAATTACATGGAGATTCGCATCAATCGCCCAGAAGCCGCGCGTTATGGAATTTCGGTGGAAGATATTCGTTCCATGATCCGCACAGCCATGGGCGGGATGCCAATCACGACAACGGTGGAAGGCCTTGAACGCTATACCGTAAACCTGCGCTACCCTCGCGAGCTTCGCGATTCACCCGAGAAAATTGGGCAGATGCTAATTGACTTGCCAACAGGTGGGCAAATTCCCTTGGCACGTGTGGCTGAAATTGCACTCACGAATGGGCCGATGGTCATTCGCAGTGAAAATACTCGCCCAAATTCTTGGGTCTTTGTGGACATTCATGAAAGCGATATTGGCGGATACGTTGAACGCGCAAAGCTTGCCCTGTCTGCATTACAGCTCCCTCCTGGATATACGATTGTTTGGAGTGGGCAGTTCGAATATTTAGAGCGCATGCATAAGCGCATGGCCTTAGTAATTCCACTTACCCTGCTCATCATTTTGCTGATTCTCTTTGTAAACACTGGCTCCGCTGTTAAAACTGCAATCGTGTTTTTAGCCGTTCCCTTCTCGCTTATAGGCGCTGTATGGATCTTGTATCTCTTAGGATACAATCTAAGTCTTGCGGTGTGGGTGGGCATGATAGCCCTTGCAGGGCTTGATGCGGAGACCGGTGTCGTGATGCTGCTGTATTTAGAACAAGCGTTTAGTGCTGCTAAAAAAGCCGGAGCAATGAACACTCTGCAAGATCTGCATGTGGCAATTGACCAAGGCGCAGTAAGGCGCGTTCGCCCAAAGATCATGACCGCCTCGGTGATTCTCGCTGGACTCTTGCCTATTTTGTGGAGCACTGGTGCAGGGGCAGATGTAATGAAACGCATTGCCGCGCCTATGATTGGCGGCGTGGTAACTTCGGTGCTGATGGAGCTTGCGGTGTACCCTGCGATTTATTTGCTGTGGAAAAAGAAAGAAGTGGAGAGTAGGGAAATGAATTGAGAATTGAAAGTTGAAAGTGTTGCGACCACTCATATTTTACTTCCCCCCAAACTCTCCATTTTCAATTTTCATCTCTCCATTATTCCTCTCGCGTCACCGCGTGAAGCTCGGCAGTTTCACTGTCCTATATCCTGTGCGCAAGAACACAACTGGTGACCTCGCGCTCATCATTTCTCGCTTGTTCACCTAGGAGTCTGGGTGGGTAATGTCTATCCTTCGTACCATGAATACTTATCAGCAAAAAATTTGGACGATGAGCTTCGCATTCATATTACTTCTTTCGCAGGTGTGCCTAGGTGCGAGTGTGGTTCCTTCGACCGTGGTTCTTTCGGGACAAATTCGCAGCTTAGGTGGAACTCGTATTTCTGGAGCATATCTGAAGCTTGCTAGCGAGGGTTCTTCGCGCACGTCGAACACGTTTGGAGTTTGGGCTTGGGCAAAACCCACATCAAGCGTCCTCATTTCATCTTCAATCTTGAGTTCATCCTCTACCAAATCATCTTCGAGTTCTGAAGTATCAAGCTTTGATGTATCGAGTTCCTCGCTCAGCTCATCCGAAGAAGAGTCGTCTTCAGATGAATTATCGTCATCTTCAGAATTTGTAAGCTCTAGGTATCCAAGCTTTGCAGCACAAACTCGCTTCAACGCAATCACTGGTGATCTTGAATTCAATTTGCAAACTACGCAGCATATTCGCCTTGATGCATATACAGCAAAAGGCGGCGCGATTCATTTATTTAACCAACAAGTGCCCGCAGGTTCTTTCCGGTTGTCGGCAATGCAAAATGAATCCTTGCGAAAAATTTCTGGTGTTGTGTATTTGCGCTTACAACTTGCCTCGGCTACAGAAACTTATTCACTCAACGTTCAACATGGGAAAATCCTTGCGGCCTATGCAACAGACGCTGTTCCCACAGAAAAGAAAACCGTCAGCACAAAGTCAATCGCACTCGCGGATGTTGCCGCGCAATCTTCTATCGATGTAATCCATGCGCAAGCTGCAGGTTTCGTAAGTGCTGATTTTCCTATTATGGATTATCAGCAAGGAGATCTGGGAACCCTTTACTTACAAGCCTTGCCAGACCCAGTGAAGCCGGCACTCGCGCAAGTTTCCTTTGTGTACGACCTTGGCATTACTCTTGACATTTCATTTGTATCAAGCGGCCTTTATCACACAGCAATTAGCTCTCCAGAAATCGGTGATTCACTTATTTTCACTTGGGCTACTTCTCCTGACATTAGTGTGGATTCTGTGCTATGCAATGGCGTGAAAGTATCTATGCTCCGCAACTCTATTCGCACCATGATTCCAAGTGCCGCGACAACTATTGAGATCAAGTCACATAAGCTCGATCTACAGCAAAAGGTGACTCTGACCGGGGACTTCGATGCAAGCGCAGCCCGTGTCGAAGTGTTAACTAGCGATATTGACAAAGACAATCTTGCAGCACCGGTTACACTAGTAAAATCAAGCCTTGCCAGCATCTGTGTTACTCCAAGTTCGCTCTATCTGCTGACCGAAGTATCCATAGGAAGTTCGCACTTTGTGCCCGCCGATTTTGCACCAACCCAGAGCACCTATTGTTTTACTTTGAGCATGGATCAAGATACTACGCTTCATGTCAAAACAGCTTTAGCAAGTCAGCAGCTCGCACAAGTTCATTTTAATCTTTCACCTGGTCTTGGAGTTGCACCAAGCTTTGATGGTGTCTTTACATTGCAAGCACAAATCGGCAAACCACTCCCGATTGAAATTCAGATTCCACCCAGTTGGGCTGTGACTGCACTACGCGTGAATGGTGATTCTCTCGCGCTGGATTCGCTCTGCGATTACACAGGGCATAACCTTTTGTGCAACGTGTGGATCAATGGCAACAAGAGCATCCAGATCGAGGGTGGCCCTGCAACGATCCATCACATTGAGTTCCCACAATTCGGATTATTTTCTTGCAGTCCCAATGTGCCTTACCTGAATGTTTCCGTTTGCCCCAATGATCTTTGGATTCCTGAAGGAATGTTCATTAAAGTCACACCATATTCTCCCTACTATACCGTACCAGTCGTAGTCACACCAACAGAGCTCATGACAGCAATGCTTGCGAGCAGAGGTTGGTATCCACATGCAGATGCCGTAGTGCAAGGCAGCTACTCTCACAAGGCTTCGTGGATACTAAGCTTACTCGACGTCCAGCCACAAGACCGTTGGACCGTTGATCAACGCGTTCTCGATATCGGACAACAGAGCGTGACTCTGCTCAATGACGATGTGGCTATTTCTGTTCT